>OFMK01000389.1_pt1 | contig 48151 bp, 42 predicted proteins | sample 1541781 | NCBI WGS metagenome assembly OFMK01 (sample SAMN04209250, study PRJEB22552) | human gut metagenome | biome: gut; material: feces | host: Homo sapiens | place: USA: Oklahoma
AACTATGTGGCTTTCAGCCACTTTCACGGCGAAGCCGTGAATAATATAGGTTTATTTTTAAATATATATCAAGCTTCCATAATACAAGAATACGTATAGCAAAATCAAGCTATACGTATTCACTAATCCCATGATTCCCAATCTATCTTCTATATCGAAACCTTCATAATTTTTTATATTATAGCGTATGATACACTCTCTTATCCACTACTTTCCTAACAAATTTTACTTCCGTTTGCATACATTTTAAATTTCATTCCCAGAATCTCACATGCCCTCTTACACATTAACATACGTTGCATAAAAATTTCAAAGTAGTCCAGTACAGAACATATTTCTTCATCCAATTCAATTTGCAGTGTAATGATTTTCTTTTCCGTATCAATCTCCAATTCAGAACTGACTGCTGCATAATTCACCCTATCATGCTTATCGAACGTTTCCTTGATTCTATTGCGCACCCGGTTTCTTCTTACATCTGTTTTATCTGCGAGAATTAAAGCTGCAGATACCGGATTCACCGCCGTTCCTGTCTTCTCATCATGCTGACCGATGGCGCTGACAATCACAGCGGCATCCTTTGGATTTACATTCCAGTCATGCAAAAGTGAAAATGCCATAATCGCTCCGGAATGTGGATGGTCCATACGATTTACAGAATTTCCCATATCATGCATATACCCGGCAATTCTCGCCAATTCTACCTCATGTTCACTATACCCAAGCTCTTTCAATATCTTTCCTGCTGTCTGTGCGACCTTCGCTGCATGCTTTCTGGAATGCTCCGTAAAGCCAAGCACACCGAGTCCTTCGTCTCCCATTTCAATATATGCATTAATTTCTTCAGATTCTCTTATTTCCTTATATGTAATTTCACGATATTCCATTTTGACCTCCTGTTATCTCAAGTGCTGAATAGTATAACAGTTTCATATGAAAATTATGTAATTACAAAGCAAAAATTATGTAAAATCTCTCATTTCGTTTTTCTACTTTACTTCAGTAACTTTGAATAATAAGAATCTGCCTGATAAAGAGCAGCTACCGGATTGTGACCTAACACCCGGTCTTTCGTTACAAGCGTTGTACATAAAGCTTCCGAATATTTATAGAACATACTGTCATGTCCCACACAAAGACCGATTACAACATTTAAATCTGTCTTTTCTTTATTTAAAATCTTCGCCTGCAGAATCGGATTACACATATTCGGTCCAATTTTCTCACATTCCTTCGGGATTCCTCCGTTTGCTTTCGGCTGCGCTCCTGCTTTGCATGCCACCCCGTATACTTCAAAGCCTTTGTGACGGAAAATCTTCGCCGCCGTTCTCGCCTCAGAAAGAAGCCCTACACATGTTGCGATTCCGATTTTCTTATAGCCCATACGTTTTGCAAATTCCGCAATCTCTTCCACTCTTGTCATCTGACAATAGTAATCCGTCTCTACAGTTGCAGCAGCAACAGTTACTTTATGATTCTCTTCATCTTTATAAAGCTCCATCGCCTCATTTAATACTTCTGTATCCATATTTGTCGTTAAACAAAATTCTGGAAATGTCTTATCCATCTTATCACAGTTTTTTACCGCACAGTCAATACAACTTAATTTCATATCCATAATCTTTTCTCCTTCACACAAATAGATATCATCTATTATACCCCTGATTGAGCTGTTTTTCAATGAAACGTATCACAAAAGCAAACGAAATATAACTTCTGTTTTTTTTCTACTCTTTCACTCCATTTCGATATCCTACGTACGTTGCCACAAAATACAAATCAAATCCTGACACTTCTCCTAAGTTAATGTCCAAAAGTAAAAGTTTCGAGTTCTCTTCTAAAACCTTGCTTCGTCATCCATATTTCCATCTTTAGCACCCACATCCATCCACCTTTTTTTCACATGTTCTACCATTCCAAGAACTGTTCTGTTCCCATTAACAACCGTTAACTTTATCTTAGGATTTTTATTCTGAAATACTCGAAACAGTTCGTCGGCAAATCCTTGTCCCATAAACTCTATTCCCTGAAAATCCAAAACAACTTCTTCAAATTCCTCCAATCTATGTGCAATTCTCCTCGCCTGCGACCTTGCCACAGGATACCCGAACGTACATATTTCTTTCATCGGAAGTAATGTTCTTGTAAAACCTTCTCCCATAGGGGCGAAAGTGTCAAATACTTCCACAGATGTTCTACTTGTATTATTTTCTAATTTCATAACTGCCATTGTTCCAATCCTCCTTAAACTTGTATAGTAAGAAATCAAATGTGATTTTACAAACCTATCCTTATCTTCACAATGGTAAGAATATATTGTATCTTCTGAATACAATGCAAAAGATGTCAGCATCTTAGATGTGAAGAAAATCCCTTCCCCGGAATGTGCCTCTCTATTTGTCGTAAATTTTCCTTTATATAGTTCTTCCATAATCTGCATATTATCCATCTCTGTTTCTAATACCTTTTTTGCATAATCTCGAATATTTTCAAAAATTCCAATTCCGTTATCCATGATTGAAATTTCTGTATATAGATAATCTTTCCTAATGCTACACAGAATTTTTTCACCTTTCGAATGTTCAATCGCATTATTCATAATTTCTGTAAAAGAGTAATACCATATATTTTGTACGTTCTTCGGCAGTTCTCTAATATAAGGAAAAATAGTGTCTTTATAAATTTTGTCTTCTTCTAATTCACCATCATTGTCAAAACTCCAACTATTTTCTGTTCTTACTAATTGATATCCTGTCGCAGTATTTTCAGAGGTTTCTAATAGTTTTTCTTCTATACAGGATTTTAAATACCTTTTTACTGTAGTGATCGAAATATCAAAATTCCCCATTGCTTTTATCACGAATTCACTGTCATTTACACGAATCTTTTCTAATATATAACGCTTAATCATCTCTCTCTTCTCTTCTGTAAAAGACATATAATCACCTCAGACTAACTATAATTTTCTATATTCAAACTATAACACTATTATTTTTAACTTTCAACTCGGAATATCACACAAAAAAACAGACATCACATCCTTCTTTCAAGAATCGTGTCTGTTTTTGTAAACTTTTTTATTTCATTCACACGCAAATCGAATCCTGATACAGAACCATCCGTCCTCAACTTCTGCCCCAATTTCACCGTTCATCTTCTCCACGAATCCTTTCGCTATGGAAAGACCGAGTCCGGTAGAATTCTTACTTCTTGCCTCATCCGCCTTATAGAATCTTTCAAACACCCGTTCCACGTCAATCCGGTTCGGTTCATCCACTTTATTTCGGAAGAGAAGTTCCGCTTTCTTCCCTTCCTTTTTCAACGAGATTTCAATCTCCTTATTTCCATGGTCCCGCCCATTCTTGATAATATTCTGTATCGTCCGGTGGAGCGCCTGCTTGTTCCCTTCAATGAATACCGGCTCCTCCGTAATGTCGAATCTGGGCTCAATTCCACACTCCGTCCAACTGTCATAATAGGAAAATACGGTTTCCTTTAAAATGTGATTCACATTCTGTCTTTCCAGTTTTAACTCATAATTCTCATTCTGAAGCTTCGTGTATGTGAAGAGTTCCTCCAGCATCTCCTTTAAGCTCTCGATTCGTTCCTGCATGATGTGGAGATAGCGCGTCCTTTCCTCTTCCTCTTTCGCCGTCTCAAGAAGCTGAAAGTATCCGTCTAAGGATGTGAGAGGCGTCCGGATATCATGGGACAGATTCGTGTAAGTATCCGCAATCATCTGTTCCTTTTTCATGGAGTCGGTTTTTTCTTTTTTTCTCTCCTTGAAAAACTCGTTTAAAAGATTCGTCAATTCCTCAATATGTCCAAACTGGATTTCTTTCGTTACCATCATATTGCTTTCATGTTCTTTTAAGAAACGCAATTGGCGGCAGATACTTTTTATCTGCCGCTGGTAGCTTATCAATATGCACAAGAGTATTAGAATGATTCCTGCCTGAATCCCTATCAATCCATATAACATTTATATATCCCTTTTCTGAAATACTATACTGCAAATCGTCAGCATCACAAGAATAAATCCTGCAGATGCTATGAGTGATGCATGCACTGTCTTTTCCGCCATATTCATACCGAGCATCGTAATATTTCCACTTACCGTATATTTTATCACATGAAAATCTTCTACACCAAATTTTTCAATCACTTTATCTAAAAATCCATAGAAAATTGTGAGTGCATTCATACATATACAGACAACAGCTACCATACTAATCACATTATTGTGAAGTACGATGGCGATTCCCATGGCAATGACTACAAAGGCAAAATGTAAAAGAATCTGCAATGCTCCATAAGAAAGGAACGTCTTCCATGGTCCGAATGTAAGATTTCCAAAAAATACCGCATTGCTGACTGCCTGAACCACGACAAAGAGAAGCATCGTCAATACCGTATAGACAAACAGTACCACCGCCTTTGCCAACACAAGACTTCCTCGATTTTTTACCTGTCCTCCGATATTTTTCACAAAACCACTCGTCAAATCCGCCGTCGAAAATAAAACTGCAAAGATTACCATGAACAGTGCAATGAATTTTCCTTTGATATTAGCATAAAATAAATCAAATACCGACACCTCATCTCCCGGTTTTGTTGGAAGCATCACATTCATCCCGAAATTCACCTGGTCGTCTGTGCGCTGTCCCATAGCATATTCGTATTGCTCCTGTTTCTCCTCCATCGTATACGTCTTCCATTCTTCTGCAGAAAGACTCGTTGTAAACAGGATTCCCGCTGTCAAAATGAACCAGATAATATAAAGGCTCTTTGTATGAACCATTCGATACCATTCCATACGAATCATATTAAGCATTACATCCACCTCCTGTCAGATTTAAGAAATAGTTTTCCAACTCCTCGCTCGTAATTCCGATTCCCTGCACCGGAATCCCTTCCTTCGCGAGTTCCATATTTACTACCGCGCTCTCATTCAGCCTCTCGTAAACATGAATGGTCTGCTTATCTACCACCTGATAGTCGGTGAAGCCCATTCTATCCAGTATCGGAAGTGCCTGTCTCGGATTCTGGAGTACAATTTCCATCCGTTCGCTGCATCTTTGCATCAATTCCTCTCTCGTAAGTTCCTGCAAGAGGCTTCCATGATGGATAATACCATAATGCGTGGCAATCTTCGACAGTTCTTCCAATATATGACTGGATATGATAATTGTCATATTCTGTTCTTCTTTTAATCTCAGAATCATGTCCCGGACTTCCACGATTCCCTGTGGATCCAGTCCATTGATTGGTTCATCCAGTACAAGAAGGTCCGGTTCCCCTACAAGCGCAAGACCGATACCGAGTCTTTGCTTCATACCGAGGGAAAAATGTTTTGTCTTCTTCTTTCCCGTATCGGAAAGCCCGACAGTGTCCAAAATATTCTCGATATACTTTCGTTCCTGAATCCCAAATAGTTTACATTTAATCGCCAGATTCTCATAAGCTGACATGTTGCCGTAGATGCCCGGCGCTTCAATCAAACAGCTTACGCGGGAACGAACCTGCTTCAATTCCTCATTCTTATATCCGAATAATTCAATCTCTCCTGAGGTCGGCTTTGACAAACCGCTTATCATCTTCAGAAATGTTGTTTTCCCGGCTCCGTTTCTTCCGATAAACCCATAGATTGCTCCTTTTTTCACATGGAGATTCACATGGTTGACTGCCTTATGTTTTCCAAACTGCTTGGTCAGCTCATTCGTACTTAACAAATATCTGCTCATCTTTTTCTCTCCTTTTCTCTTTCTAACTTTATTCTACAAACGAAACACTAATCATTCGCAAATAAAAAGTAAAAAAAGAGTAAAGATTTACGGATGAAGTCTGTAGCCAATCCCCCAGATTGTCTCAATATACTCCCTCGCCGTTACCGCCTTGATTTTCTTACGGATATTGCTGATGTGAACATCCAGCGTCTTCGTCTCTCCCATATAAGGTTCTTCCCATGCATATTCAAAAATCTCTTCCTTACTGAAGGCTTTCGTCGGATGCTTGAGAAGAAGTTCCAAAATCGCGAATTCCTGCTTTGTAATCTTTGTCAATTCTATCCCTTCTACCACTACCGAAAATTTCTCTTTGTCTAACTTCAGCCCTTCGTATTCCAGAATATCCGGTTTACTAATTCCCTCACTCTTCCGAATCTGTACTTCTATCCGCGCCAACACTTCCTTGATATCGAAAGGCTTTGTGACATAGTCATCTGCACCGCCACGAAGAACGTCTACTTTATTGTCAATCGTGTCCTTCGCTGTCAAAACGATGACTGGGGTGTTTCCCTTCTTACGAACTTCCTTCAGCACCTCTTCCCCACTGATTCCCGGAAGCATCAAGTCCAGTAAAATCACTGCATACGTATTCGTACGCAAAAGTAAACTTGCTTCCGTTCCAGAAAATGCCTGCGTACAAATATAATGTTCTCTTTCCAAGGCTTCTTTCAAAAGTGCATTGATATACACGTCATCTTCTACAATTAAGATTGGATTCATCATACTACAAGAAATCCTCTTTTCTTCAAATCTTCTTCAATCAAGTCCAGTGTATGTTCACTATCTGCGCTGACTTTATGATAATGATAATTCGACGTAATATTCTTCAAAGGACTCGATTTGCCGCTTCGGATATCTTCCATAAATTCTGCGATATTTCTTCTGGAACGTATCATAATATTCGCTTCCATATGCCCGTATACCCTGTGATTCACCATCACATTTTCTACGCATCCTCCAAGATCTACGATGGCACAGAGCTCTTCTTCTAACTGTTCATCCGTATGCTGTACTTTGAATACCCGGCTCACTGTCTTCGGCTCCGTCAAAATGTATCCCCGATTTGTAGAAATAATCTCATATCCCGCTGCCCGGATGAGAGCAATATCCTGCACGATAACCTGACGGCTTACATGATAGTCTGCCGCCAGCTTCTTGGCAGGAATCGGTTTCTCCCCTTCCTGAATCTGTCTCACAATTCCTTTTCTTCTTTCTTCCCCTGTCATAGACATGCACAGCCCCCTTTACTCTACAGCATGAAGGTTCTTCAAAGAAATATCAAGAATTGGTGCGGAATGTGTCAAAGCGCCGCTGGAAATGTAATCTACACCTACTTCTGTCACGCGGCTGATATTTTCTTTCGTTACATTGCCGGAACATTCTGTCTCGGCGCGTCCATCAATCAGTTCCACTGCTTTTCTCATTTCTTCCGGCGTCATGTTGTCTAACATAATGATGTCAGCTCCTGCTTCCACTGCTTCTTTTACCATGTCCAGATTTTCCACTTCAATCTCAATCTTACGGACAAATGGCGCATAGTCTTTTGCCATCTGCACTGCCTTTGTCACACTTCCAGCCGCCCCGATATGGTTATCCTTTAAGAGTACGCCATCTGATAAATTATATCTATGGTTATAGCCCCCTCCAACGCGCACCGCGTATTTTTCAAAAATACGCATGTTAGGAGTTGTCTTTCTCGTATCAAGAAGCTTTGTCTTCGTTCCGTCGAGAAGCGATGCCACAGAATGTGTATACGTTGCGATTCCGCTCATGCGCTGCAGATAGTTCAAAGCCACACGTTCCCCGGATAAAAGGACGCGGATATCTCCGATTACTTTTCCCATCAACTGTTTATTCTTTACTTCATCACCGTCTTTACAGTAAAGCTCCACTTCTACCGTCTCATCCAGAAGTTCAAATACCCGTTGAAACACGTCAAGACCTGCAATGATTCCATCCTGTTTGCAGATAAGTTCTACTTCCCCTTTTACCGCTTCTTTCATGACAGAATTCGTAGACACGTCTTCGCTTGAAATATCTTCTCGAAGCGCCTGTTTGATTAATTCATCCGCCTGTAATTTCATTGTAATCTTATTCATAATTTCTCAAACTCCTTTTCTACTGTTCTTCTTGGATTTTTTTCGCCGCCCGTTTGGCAAATACAAGACTTTCCAAAAGAGAGTTGCTTGCAAGGCGGTTTTTCCCATGCACACCGTTGCAGCTTGTTTCTCCTGCCGCATACAGATGCTCCATGGATGTCCGGCTGTCGGAATCTACCCAGACTCCTCCCATAAAATAGTGCTGTGCCGGCACGACTGGAATACACTCTTTCGTCACATCATACCCTTCCTCCAGACATTTTTTATAAATGTTTGGGAAGTGGCTCAGAATCGTCTCTGTCGGAATATGCTCCATAGAAAGCCATACATACTCTGTTCCATCTTGTTCCATCTGTTCGTGAATTGCCTTGGATACTACATCCCTTGGGAGCAATTCATTGACAAAACGCTCTTTCTTCTTATTATAGAGAACCGCGCCTTCCCCTCTTACCGACTCGGAAATCAGAAATCTCCGTCCCGGATTCTTGGAATACAATGTGGTCGGATGAATCTGCACATAGTCCAAATGTTCTAAGCGAATCCCATGTTTCTTCGCAATCTCAATGGAATCTCCTGTCAAATGTGGAAAATTCGTGGAATGTGTATAGTTTCCACCGATTCCTCCCGTTGCAAGAATTGTATTTTTCGCGTAAAATCTCCATGTTCCCGCTTCGTTTTCTGCTTGAATTCCGACACAGACACCATTTTCCTCGATAACATCCGTCATTGTTGTATACTCAAGAATCTCTACATTTTCAAGCTCCTGTACTCTTGTAAGTAGTTTGCTTGTGATTTCCCTTCCTGTAATGTCTTTGTGAAAGAGGATTCTCGGCTTAGAGTGCGCTCCTTCCTTCGTATATGCCAATTCTCCTTCTTTTTTATCAAACTCTACTCCGTATCGGATCAAATCATCAATAACATCCCTGGAACCGCGAATCATAATATCTACGGATTCCTTCCGATTCTCGTAATGCCCTGCCTTCATTGTATCTTCCATAAAATCGTCATAGTCGTTTTCATCACGCATCACGCAGATGCCTCCCTGCGCCAGAAAAGAATCGCTGCTCTCCACATCCGATTTCGTCAGCATGACAATCTTCGTCTCTCTCGGCAAAGATAACGCCGCAAATAATCCTGCGACTCCAGTTCCAACAATGATAACGTCCGCTTTTTGTTCCATGTTTCATTCCTCCAAATTACTTTGCTAATTCTAACATTCTTTCCAATGCTTTTCCTGATTTTTCCCGCAGTTCTTCTGTCACATGTACCTCGTTTTCTCCCGTCTCAAGCACATGGGCAATCTTCTCTAATGTCACAAGCTTCATATCATGACAAACCGGTTCCGTCGTTGTAAAATAGAAGCTTTTATTCGGGTTTTCTTTCTCTAATTCAAATTTTACACCATTTTCTGTGCAAATGATAAATTCCTTCTTCTCACTCTTACTTGCATAATTAATAATTCCGGATGTACTTCCGAGATAGTCGGATATCCTGCAGATTGCCTCCGGACATTCCGGATGAGTCAATACTTCCGCTTCCGGATGTGCTTCTTTCGCTTTTTTCACTTCTTCCAGCTGCATCTTCTCATGCACCGGACAGAAGCCTTTGTTAAATACAAAATGTTTCTCCGGCACCTGTTCTGCCACATAGCGGGCAAGATTTTTATCCGGAATAAAGAAAATGTTCTTGTTTGGCAACGCTTTTACAATCTTCACTGCATTCGCAGATGTGACACACACATCCGAATGTTTCTTTAACTCTGCGGTAGAATTGATATAACATACCACTGCCAAATCATCGTATGTGTCCCTCATCTTCTGAATCGTTTCCGCATCTGCCATATGCGCCATAGCGCAATCTGCCGTCATGTCCGGCATCAGCACTGTCTTCTCCGGATTTAAAATCTTGGCGCTCTCTCCCATGAAAGAAACCCCACAAAATACAATTGTCTGTTCCTTTAATCCTACGGCAATTTTACTTAAATAAAAAGAATCGCCAATATAGTCTGCTATCTCCTGTACTTCCGGTTCTACATAGTAATGTGCCAGAATGACCGCATTTTTCTCTTCTTTTAGTTTTTTTATCTTTTCTACGATATCCATATTTTTTCTCTCTCCTTGTCTCAACTTCCACAATTATATCACTTGTGTTTACATGTGACAAGACACTTGTGTTACAAAAACAAAAAGGCTCTGGAACTATTTTTATTCATAGTGCCAAAGCCTCTTAATCTTCTCTACCATCCCAACAATTTTCTAAGTGTCTTTGTCTTATCTCTCGCCACCGGAAGAATCTCCGACTCATATCCTTGCATACGGATTCCAAACGCATTATTCTTCCACGGAAATACTTCTTTCACATGCTCCAGATGAATCAGATAACTTTTCTGACAGCGGAAGAATCTTTTTCCTTCCAGCTTTTTCTCATATTCCCCTATCATTTTCCCTTCATAATATTCGTGTTCTAACGTATGAATGATACATCCCCGGTTACATGTCTCGATATAAACGATATGTGAAATCTCCTCAAACACTGTCTTTCCATCACAACTAATGGCAAGCTTCTTTCTCTCCTGTTCCTCAGAGATGGTTTCCTCTTTCGGAAGCCATCGATCCAGAATCCGGGCAAGACGTTTCTGACTGAATGGCTTCATAATATAATCTTCCACTTCCAACTCAAACGCCTCTGCCGCGTATTCAGAATACGCTGTCACAAAGACAATCTTCATCTCCGGACGGATGTTTTTCAACGCTTTCACCAAATCTGTCCCCTGAATATCGCCCAGATTAATATCCAGAAACAATAAATCAAATTCCTGTTCTACCACCAGATTCAGTGTCTTTGCTCCGCTATCTGCCTCCCAGATATCCACCTCCTCGATGGATTCTCTCAACTGGTGAATCAATTCACTTCTTGCCGGACGCTCATCATCTGCTACCGCTATTTTTATTGCCATCCTTTTTCCGTTACCCCTTTCCTAAAATGCATCGTCACGCGGCTTCCGCCTTCTTCCAGATTTTCTATCTGAAGCCCGTTCTCCTCCCCATACATATTCTTCATCCTCCTATGAACATTGGAAAGCCCAATACTTTTTCCTATCTCTTCTCCCTGAGACAACTTTCTTAAAACCTCTGGGTCAAAGCCGGGACCTTTATCCTGCACCTGAACCACATAACCATCCGTCTCCTGATGCGCCGAGATATGTACCTCTCGCTTTCCGTCCCTTCCTCTTCCATGACGTACCGCATTTTCCACAATCGGCTGTAAAATCAATGTCGGAATCAAAATATGCAGTTCTTCAGACAAATCATAAGTTACCACAAGATTTTCTTCAAATCTTGCTTTTTCAATCTCCAGATAATCCTGTACATGTTCAATCTCTTCCTGCATCGGCACAAGATATGCACCATTTTCCAGATTATATCGGAAATAATCCGCAAGCGTAAGAAGAAGTTCTCTCGCCCTGTCCGAGTTCTCCCTGCACACACTCGAAATTGTGTTCAATGCATTAAAAAGGAAATGTGGATTCACTTGGAACTGCAAAGCTTTGAATTCTGCCTTCTGTCGCATCTGTTCCTGCTTTTCCAGTTTCTCCATCGCCAATTGGGAGGATGCCAGCATTCCAAAGTTATGAAGAAGTTCCACATCGCTTTGATGAAATACAAACTGCTTCTTCACCCATACAAGAAGACAGCCTACTGCCCGATTCTGAATCATGAACGGCTCCGCCAGAACCGAATACTCTCCAATCCAATCATACCAGGAGTCTTCTTTCGGAACGCTGTCGAGTGTAGACATTGTTCCTCTTTCCATCGCCTTCCGCGCAATTTCAGGAAGAAGTAATTCTTCTTTCTTTTGTTTCATATCCATCGGCTGAAATTTCATATCCTTTTGCTTCCATTCCAGCACCTTCCTCTCATCCGTAATCATGACTCCCATCCAGTCTGTTTCCTCCAAAATAACAGAAGCCATCTGCGCAATATTCTTTTTATTATGCAGCCCTTCTTTTAAAAGAGGAAGACTTATCTTTGCAATCACCGACGCCCTCTGAAGCTGTCTCGTACTCTCCAGTTCCTGGCAGACGAACACCGTATTGAAGCTGGAAATAAACATGAGCATCCCTATGGAGTTCAGAAGAATCATCGGAATGCTGACCGTAAGAAGCATATCCAGGATTTCCAGAACCGGAACTGTAGAACGAAGAAGACAGATTAACTCTACGATTTCCGCGAAGCAAGTCAGAACAAACAAGTCTTTATATTTCCATTTTCCTCTTTGAAAATAAGGATAGAACCCTCCTCCAAGCATCCCGATGAGAAGAAGCGAATATACGGACGGCAAGGCAAACGCCGGGTCGGGAGAACCAAAATACACATAAATACATCCGAGAAGCGAAGAATAGATTCCGACAAGCGGTCCTCCGAGAAGTCCTGCCGCCAGAGCCGCAATCACCTTCGTATTCATGTTATAATCGCCAATCATGCTTCCGAAGGCAGTCGCAACGGTAATGATTCCTCCAAAGATAAGGGATAGAAGCAAATCGCCCTTCCAGTTTCTCTTTTCCTCAAGAATCAGCTTCTGCACAAGCTTCACTTTCGAAAGCCCCGATGCAATTACGGACAAGAGACAGATATTCATTCCGATATTCCATATAAGTTCTTTGAGTTCCATGTGTCATTCCCTCCGTAATCGTCTATGCACTCTGTGCACATGATATCATATTTTCACCAAGAGCGCAAAACTATCCTTTCTTTCCTATTGGAAGAGGGGCGCCCGAAACGGACGCCCCTCAAGAGTTATGTATGATTTATTTTTCTGATTGTCTGATTAATATGTTACCGTTTTCTTCTCGTTGTATACGTCTCTGTCAAACTCTCCAATCTTATTGGCAACGAGCATACCAACCATAACGTCTACGTCTACGTTCATCAATGTACGGAACATTCCTGCAAACCAGTCGATACCGATTAAGATTGCAAGGCTGTCTAACGGAAGTCCGAGTGTAGATGCCAGGAATGTGTAAACAATGATGGAGCCTCCCGGTACGGAGATTGTTCCCATACACATCAAGCATGATAACAGAATCGCCATTCCCATCTGGAACATGGACAATTCAATTCCGGTTGCCTGCGCCATGAAGAAGATGGCTACAACATAGCACTGCGCAGCTCCGCAACTGTTCATAGACATTGTGATTGGTCCTGTAAAATCTGCTACCTTACGGCTTACACCGAATTTTGTAACCGCATCTTCCATCTTTGTCGGAAGACAGATTGCACCGGAAGTTGTCGTAAGCGCCATGATTGACATTTTCGCGAATTTCTTCGGCATCTTCGCAACGTTTACTTTACAAAGCGCTGCTGTAAGCGGTCCATAAAGTACGAACTGAATCACGTCTCCAATAAGAAGTACGAGTAAGAATTTTCCCATAGATTCCAGCACTTCGAATCCGATACGTCCGGAAACGTCTGCCAACAGACAGAAGATACCAATCGGAGCCACATTCATCACTATCTTGATGATGTTTGTTACGATTGCGTTAATTCCTTTTACCCAGTCTACCATGTTTGTATTTCCTGTCTGTTTTGTGTAAGCTCCCATCGCCACACCGAAGAACAAGGAGAACACGATACATGGTACCATAGAACTTTCTGCCATAGACGCGATGATATTCGTCGGTACGAATCCCAGAAGTGTGCTCTGCAGAGACGTCTCTACCACTTCTGTCGTCTCAATCGTCTCGGCTCCGAGCGGAACGCCCGCTCCCGGCTGCATAATCATAGCGAGCGCAACACCGAGCGCTGCTGAAATAATCGTAAATAAAATAATCCACTTGAATGTGTGGAATCCCATCTTTCCAACGTCTTTTCCGTCTCCGCCTCCAACTGCTGCGGCAACAGATGACATCACAAGAAGTACAACCGACATCTGAATCAGACGGATAAAGATATCGCCGATAAACTTCAGGTTCCCTGCCCATTCTCCAACAAGCGCACCAAATACAATACCGCCGATTGTGGCAATTAAGATTTGGGTTGTCAGAGAAAGAGAAAATTTCTTCTTTTCCATAGTTTTTTCACCTTTCCTCTCTTCCATTTTCACAATGGATGTTCCGTTTCTCATACCTTTATCATACGCGTTTCTGTATGAAGCGCAATATCTTTTGTTTCAACTGTCGTTTTTTCTGTGTAAACCGTCATTTTTCGCGTACAAAAGTTTCTCCTTATCGTAAAATAATCCACAAAAAAATTGCGCATACGCGCAATTTTTTATCGAATGTGCTCTTCCGGATTCTCATCCTCAAAATCGAAAACGCATCGTTCATAAGCATTGATGATATGAGTTTCCTGATATTTGTCGTATCGTTTGTGGTTTCTTCCATAGGACAGATGCACATGTCCATGCAAGAAAAATTTCGGATTATATTTCTCAATCAGATTGATGAAAGAGCGAAAGCCTTGATGTGGCAGGTCTCTTCCATCGTTGAGCTGATATGCCGGCGCATGTGTCACCAGAATATCGAATCCCCGCTTTCGGAACAGTTTAAACCAAAGCTTCCGAATCCTTTGCTTCATCTCACGCTCCGTATACTGATAATCACCTGGAGTATAGCGCATGGAGCCCCCCAGTCCCAGAATCCTGACGCCTTTATATTCAAAAATATCATCATCGATGCAAATACATCCATCCGGATTCACCATATCATATTTCACATCATGATTCCCATGCACATACAGTACCGGAGCCGATGTAAATGTTGCAAGAAACGACAAATAGGTCGGCTCCAAGTCTCCGCATGAAATAATCAAATCAATGCCTTCCAGCTTACTTTTCTCAAAATAATCCCAATAATACGGCGATTCATAATCCGCTATCGCAAGTATTCTCATCCTTTTATCTGCCTTTCACCTTATCTACTCCCTGCTGGGAAAATACAGGTCTGTAGTATTCTTTCAATTCTTCCGCCTTCGGAATGCTTCCGACAATATTTTCCGCAAGCCAGTCCATCGTAATAATCTCTTCCGGCGTCAAGCTTCGTTCCGGGTCGTCCTGAACCACCCCGTCCTGAGAATACAAAAGCCCATAGAACGGTGTGAATTCTCCGGAACGGATACATTTCTTCAGGAAGTCCACGAGCCGTTTCGTTCCGTCCGGAAGGTTCTGGGAACAGATGACATCCACAACACCAGAGGACATGCCCCACCAATAATTGATTGCCTGCATATCTGACGGGTCGTCATCGTATTTCCACGTTCCTTTCATAATCGTCCGAATTAACTGCTCATAGAATTTTCCCCAATGCCAGAGCGGCATGGCGAGATTCCTCGGCTGCCCGTCTTCCATGCTGAATAATCCGAAATATCTGGAGCCTTCTTCCGGTATCACCATATCCTTGCCGGATATATAGTCCGGACGAATCTCCCGAAGTTTCTCCCCAATGTTCGTCTCTTTCTTACTGGTCCATTCCAAATACACCTTCACCCTCGGGTTAATCATCTTCGCTCCGATGGCAAACGCATTGATGTTCGCAATCGAACCGTAAATCGGGTAATCCTCAATGTATGCCAGTTTATCATTCTTGGACATTGCGCCCGCCATGGCTCCCATCAGGAATTTTGCCTCATGCATTCTCGCATAATAAGTGCGGATATAGCGATGCGACGTGTTCAGGGAACAGTTCAAAATCCGAATCGCCGGATGCGCAATCGCAGCTTTTACGCTTGCCTGTACGAAAGCCGGCGTCGTCGTGCAGACGATATTGCAGCCCTCCTTGATAGCGCGTTCAATCGCCTCATCCGCCGTATCTGCCGTCACATTGTCATAATAACATGTCGTCACCTCATCCGGGAACGTCTGCTCCAGATGCAGTCTTCCAAGCTCATGGGAATACGTCCACGCGGAAGAAGCTGCCGTCTTCTCATAGATGAATCCAATCCGAAGCTTCTGGTTATTCGGAAGCAGCTTGCTAAGGAGAGGCGTCTTCTCATTATTCGGGTCCATCTTCAGCGCAATGACATCTTCACGCTCCAGAAGTTCAAACTCCTCCCAGCTCTTCGTAATCAGTGATTTCAGCTCTCTCGTCGTCTTCTCGCATACATTCTTGTATCCATAAAGCGTAATAAACGCTAAGAATGCATCTCCGGTCGTAATCGAAAGCTTTTCTCCTCCCTTTGCCCGATATTCTGCCGTAAACCTGGCAAAAATCGAACTGAAATCCAGCTTTTCTTCGCTGTTCCACTTCTCTTTTGGCTTTTTCCCAACGGCAGCCTGCAGTTTACGGAAACTTCCTTCCTTGGAGAAGTAAATATAATTAATCTGAGCCGCTTCATAGAAGTCAAGAAATTCATAGTAGATTTTATTCTCTTTCTCATTCGTACGCTTCGGAATGATACGTGTCACTGTCCCGGGAATGGATACGACGCCATAGTATTTCATCACGCTGACACGCTTATTCCCCTCTTCCACATAGAATTTATTCATATATTCGTATGCTTTAATCGGGTCCCGGATTCCTTCATTGATATGCGCCTCATTGAGCTTCGCCCACTTCAATGCGAATTCGGAATGGTCATCCAGAATCGGCATGAAATTCCCTGCAAATGCCGAACTTCTTCCTCCATTTTTTGTTCCCACAATCTGGTCTATCGGAATCTGCACGATTCCCAACGGAACTTCCGCATAAGAACCTTTGGAAGGCAGAATATCATCCAGCACTTCCAAGGTAGGCTGCATACCATGAAGCAAACGATATTGATAGTCTTTTTTCCCCATTTTATACGCTTTCGCGTAGTCTTCCATATTCATAGCTCTTCTCCTTTATCCGGTTTTACTCACACTCTCATGGTATCATAACAACACAAACGGCACAATACCTTTTCGTATTGTGCCGCTATGTAATCTTCTATCCTATCTATAACGATATCTTTCTTTCGACTTCGCAAGATGGCTTCCCATCGCATCCCGCGCTCCGTCTGCATCATGTGTCAGAATCGAGCCGTAAATCTTCTGATGTTCATCGTAGATTTCCTGTATCTGTTCTTCATAAATCATGCCGGTTCCGCTGACATGACGCATCAGATTGCTAATCGTCTGAATCATCGTGTAGATGACATCGTTGCCGGAACATCTGGCAATGCAGATATGAAAATCCAAATCGCCTTCCAGAAAATCATTGTGGTTTCCCTCCATCAATGCCCGCTGCATCTTATGGGAAATGAGAGATAACTCATGAAGTTCATTCACATCCTGGCATTCTGCCGCCAGTTCTGCCGCCTTCGTCTCCAACAAGTTACGGACCGTAATAATATTCTCAATCTGGCTTCCGTTCAAGAATAAAGACCAGGACAACGGAATGATGAAAAAGTCCGCCTCATTACTGCTGATATACGTTCCCTGTCCAGGACGGATATCTACCATGCCGAGAACATCCAGCACTTTCATCGCCTCGCGGATGGCAGAACGCCCCACATTCAGCATGGCCGCCAACTCTCTGTCCGACGCAATCTTATCTCCCTTTCGAAGCTCTCCGTCCATAATCTGCTGTGCAAAATACATGGTAAGCTGATTAATCAGGTGATTAATGCCGCTCTTCTTGGCTCCTTGCTTCTGAATCTGCAGCCTGTCTTTCTCATTCGGAAGAAGGGAGCTTATCTGTTCTGCAAACTCCTGCGAATCCATGGCAAATATCATGGGGTCCACAGAAATCTTATCTGCCGTTTTCAAAATGACATCGTTGAGTCTGGCCCCGCCTTTTGCCTCCAAGTTGGAAAAGGTAGCGATACTCATTGGTTTCTCATCCTCACTTAAGAAATGATTGATAAATTCTTTTTGCGTAAGTCCAAGATGCCTTCTGAAAATCCGAAGATTTTCTTTCTTATATAGTGAACTCAAAACTTTCCCTCCAATGTTCCGATTATTTTGGTCTTATATTTCCGACTCCTATCCTATTTTACTCCTCTAACAGCTTTGTTGCAAGCTCTGTCATGATGACTGTCGCTTTTGCAAACTCGCTGTATTTCGTAAACTCTACCGGGCAGTGGCTTCTTCCGTCTTTACTTGGTACGAATAACATCACCGTCGGGAGTACCTGACCGATTTCAAGAGAATCGTGTCCTGCGCCGCTTGGAAGATATTTGTAGCTGTAGCCATGTCTCTTACATCCTTCTTCCATCACGCTCAACATCTCTTTGGAAAGGAATACCGGCGTAATCACAAGTTTTGTATCAATCTCGTAGCTTCCGCCCATCGCCTTCACTTCCCGGTCTAACGCCGCGCGGATTCTGTTTGCAATGTCATTGATGTTGTCGTTATTCATGGAACGGATATCCACTGTAAATTCTACGCGTTCTGCAACGATATTCATACCGCCCGGTACTGTCTTGATGTACCCTGTTGTCGCAACGGTTCCATCTGCTTTTTCTCTTGCCCAATCCGGAATCTTGGAGATGACTTTCGTTGCAGCATCTACGGCATCCATACGCATATCCATCGGAGTTGTTCCAGCGTGGTCCGCTCTTCCGTATACTGTCACCTGATATCTCTGGATTCCTACGATTCCTTCTACAAGACCAAGCTCGATGTTCTCTGCGTCCAGAACCGGTCCCTGCTCGATGTGCGCCTCGAGGAAGTGTCCGATAGAACCTTCCGGCCATTTTGCTTCTTCGATTTTCTCCGGAACGAGTCCGTATTCTACCATCGCATCGTAGATGGAGATTCCATCTTTATCCTTGAAATTCTTGCAGTATTCCACGTCACGATTACCGAGCATTGCTCCGGAGCCGAAATATCCTGTTCCGAAACGCATTCCTTCTTCGTCGCAGAAGCCTACCACTACGAAGTTGCGTTTTGGTGTCACGCCGTTTTCTTTTAACTGCCTTGCCACTTCGATTCCGCATACAACACCTGCGATTCCATCGAAATCGCCGCCGTTTACAACCGAATCATAGTGTGAACCCATCATAACGCATGGCGCATCCGGATTCTCACCCTTCATCACACCGATAACGTTTCCTGCGGCATCTTCATGCACTTCCATGCCTGCTTCTTTCATCACTTTTGTCAGGTAGTTCACAGCATCTCTCGCCTCTTTTGTGAATGGCAGACGTGTACATCCGTCGCCCGGTGTAGCTGTGTACTGTTTTAAATGTTCTAAATTCGTTGCAACTCTTCCAATGATTTCATCAATTCCAATTCCCATAATGAATTCCCTTTCTCAATTTCAAATTGATTTTAAATATTTCTGCTATGATTTCTTCCGGTCAAGAATGTATACTTTCACCGGCGAATACAGCATTGCTACAACAATCATAATAAATCCAATCATACATAACACATCATTCGACATTCCAAGTCCCGCCATAATCACTGCAAACGCAATCATGATTACGATAAACGCAAGAGTCAGTCCGCCTGCTTTTGTCTTCCAAAAACTCTGTTTTTCCATTTTTCTCTCCTATCTGTCCATTCCTAAAGTGCGACTAACACATACAGGATTGCTCCGATGACAATGGTAGCCGGTACTGTAATTGAGATAATCTTCTTCAGAACTTCCCCTTCGCTTCCAAGAATATTGGCGGTTGTCGTTCCGAGAATAATCTTGCTTGGGCTGACCGCGCTTCCGATTGCTCCACCTGCTGACTGCGCGCCTAAGATTGCCGCCGCGTTGACATCCAGTAAGTGTGCCGTCTGTATCTGGAAGTCACCGAACAGAATGTTAGAGCTCATGTTGCTTCCCGTCATGAATGTACCGAGAAGTCCGACGAACGGAGCAAATACGACATATACTTTTCCGAGAACCTTAGAAATACCGTTGGCAAGAACGACCGTCTGTCCCGTTCCGCTCATAATCTTTGACATGATAACAAGTCCGATAACCGCGATTCCGGACGGCATCGTCATCGTCACAGATTTCGCGAAGATTCTCCTCACGCCTCCTTCTTTAATCCAGCCTTTGTGTTTGTAATAGAAAAGACCGATGATAGAAGAAATAAATAAAAACATACTCGCATGCGTAAACGGCTGGAACGGCGAGAAACTCTTGGACGCTTCATTTACAAATCCATATCCTGTAGACGTCTCCGGAAACGGAAGTCCAAACTGTACCTGGCTTAACAATTCATTAATCGGTTTTACAAGCAGCACAATCAATGTCAATGCGGATAAAAGGAAGTATGGGATGAACGCCTGCACGAGCGTCATATCCGGCGCCTCTTCTTCTCCTGCATTCTCGGTAAATTCCCGATTCATCAAGTCGCTGTCCTCGATGCTCCATTCCTCTTTGTACATCTTCATGCGTCCCATAAGTAACAATACTACGAGAGAAAGGCAAGATGGCAAGAAGCAGGAAAGCGTTGTGTTTACCTGTGTCAAAAGAAGTTCTCCGCCTCCCTGGATGAGTGACATCACCGCAACTGCCAGGAACCCTTTTTTCAGCGCTTTTCCTTTGCCGTAGAACCAGCAGATTGCGAATCCTGTGATTGCATTCCAGAACCAGATAAATGCCGCTGTCCAGAGAGCCGTCACAAGATACTCTTTGCTTCCCGCCGCAAGGTTTGCCGACATGGCAAGGGAATCCCATGCCGCAGCCAGCGTACCGAACGTATTGCCCCATGCCTGACCGAGAAGCGGTAAGATAACTGCCCACATCGGTTTCACACCGATTCCGATAAGAAGCGGCGCTCCAACTGCAACCGGAACTCCGAATCCTGTGATTCCCTGAAGGAAACTTTCAAAAATCCATCCCATTGCAAGCACGAGCAAAAGCTCATTCGGGAGAAGCTTCCGCATCCCGTTCTTGATGACGATAAACGCCTTCGCCTCTTCGCCTACCTGATACATCAATATGGCCGTCCACACGATAACAAGAATAATCAGCGCACTCCATATTCCCTTTGCACTTTCAGCGGCGATTAACTTGATATCTGCCTTATAGAATACCATTCCTGTGAAAATCGTAATCAACAGTCCGATTGGTGCGGCTTCCGTCGCTCCCCACTGAAACTTTATCATTAATACTAATAGTACGATAATTGGCAGAAACGCCATTATCCACATAAATAGATTTGTTGGTATATTCATGTTCATCTCCTCATTACTCATTCTGATAAGCAGAATAAGCCGGCTATAGCCTGCAGGTCTTTTCATAGACCTGCAGAAAAAACTATACCCGGCATTGCTTTAAGAATGTATTACTGTACCTGTCTTTCCGGCGATGCCGTCTGCAGCTTTGTCCAGTAATGTAATAAGTGTATGACGTCCCGGAGCAGATTCCGCAAAACGAATCGCTGCTTCTACTTTCGGAAGCATAGAACCTTTTGCGAACTGTTCCTGCGCAATATACTCTTTTGCCTGTTCAACTGTGATGTCTGAAAGCCATTCCTGATTTTCTTTTCCCCAGTTGATTGCAACTTTTTCTACCGCTGTCAAGATGACAAGATAATCCGCCCCAAGCTGTGCTGCAAGAAGGCTGCTTGCATTATCTTTGTCGATGACAGCATTTGTTCCTACAAGTCTTCCGTCCTTATCACTTACAACCGGAATTCCGCCGCCGCCACATGTGATTACAATGTGGCCGGCATTTACCAGTGTCTTAATTGTTTCAAGTTCACGAATTCTCATTGGCATCGGAGAAGCTACGACTACGCGGTATCCTCTTCCTGCATCTTCCATGCATTTCACACCATTGGCTTCGTTCTTTTCCGCCTCCTCTTTTGTTAAGAATCTTCCGATTGGTTTCGTCGGATTCTTGAAGGCTTCATCCTTCGGATCCACTTCTACCTGTGATAGGATCGTGGATACTTTTCCGTCAATATTTCTGTTATGCAATTCATATTTGATCGCATTCTGAAGATCGATTCCGATATATCCCTGACTCATGGCAACAGATGTCGGAAGCGGAATCTGTTTGTCTGTCTCTCCTGCAACAACGAGGTTGTCCATCGCATTCTGAATCATACCAACCTGTGGTCCGTTTCCATGTGTCACGATAATATCGAGTCCCTGCTCTGCAAGATCTACAATGACTTTCGCAGTTTTTGCAACTGCCTCTTTCTGCTCTTCAATATCTTTTCCTAACGCGTTACCGCCAAGAGCAATGACAACTTTCTTTTTGTCCATAGCTGCCTCCTGTTTTCTTATTCTTATGCCTCGAATCCAAGTTTCTTAGCGTAAGCTACGATCGCTTTTTCGAAACACTCGATTGGAGGATGAACTGTACCTGCACCGATCTGTCCTTTTCCTGCTACTTTGTTCGCGATACCTGTATTGATTACCGGTGTGATACCTTTTTCAACTACTAATCTTGCATCGATACCTAAGCAGATTCCCTGGAAATTCCATGTCGGAACTGTAAAGTTCGGGTTTCTGTCAATGACGATTTCCATCATCTCATTACTTGTTCTAAGAGCATCTTCATATCCGCCTGCTCCAACGAATCTTGTAACAGCCGGAGCTGCGATCATTGCCATACCACCGACACCAAATGTCTCTGTGATCGCACTGTCACCCATATCCGGGCACGCATCTTCTGCATCATATCCTGTAAAGTAAAGTCCCTGTGGTGTGTTAACAGGTCCTGTGAACCACTCATCACCCATACCTGCGATACGGATACCGAATTCATATCCGTTACGGCACATAGCTGTGACAATTGTTCCGTCTGTATCTTTTCTTGCTGCATCCATAACAGCTTTGCCTGTTGCCATCATGATGTTCAAGAAGAACTGATCTGTATCAGAAAGGAACTTAATTACGTCATAACGGTCTTTCTCGTCCATATCCATTGCTGTGATAATTGGCGCAACTTCTTTTAAGAATGCAAGGGAAGCTGCAATATTTCTCTGGTGGAACTCATCACCCATTGCAATTGCTTTTGCAACAAGCGGGTTAACTGCAAGTCCATTTTCCATAGAACGAAGTGCTTTACCAAGTGTTGGTCCTAACACGTCTCTCATCCAACGGAGTCTGTTTACAACTTCTTCATCATAAGCTCCGAAACGAAGTACTTTACCGATACCTTCATTCATTGTACAGTATGCTTTATTGCCATCTGTTGCATTTTCTACAACAAATACTGCCATATTCGGAGATGTGATACCTCCCATCGGTCCTACTGCATTGCAGTGGTGACATGGAATGAATTTGATTTCTCCGTTTTCTAACATTCTTCTTGCTTCTTCTTCTGTGTCAGCCCATTCTTCGAACATAACAGCACCAACACATGATCCCTGCATTGGATCCGGCATGTTTTTGTAGTCTACCGGAGGACCAGCATGAAGGATTACTTTTCCATTGTTTTCAGCAAACTGTGGAATTACTTCTTTTGCACGAACGTTATCTCTTAAGATTGGCTGGCTTCCTACTACTTTTGCGATTACTTCTCGGTTCTTCTCATCGATTCCTTCGTAATTTCTTAAGAAGTTTAATGTTTTGATCAATTTTACGTTACCGCCTGCTGGTGGCATCCAATCATACTGAACAACTTCACAATCAAACTGTTCTACAACTTCTGCGAAACTCTTAAGACCGATGTTGATGATTCTTGGTTTCTCAGAAAGTAATTCACGAAGTTTATCAGAAGGAGCTGCTTTTTCACATGCAACAACCTGTTTTGCACGGATTTCTTTTGCCGGCTCTTCAAAGTCTCTTCCGATTGCACGGATTGCCGTACGGCAGGCAAGCTTGTTATTTTCACAAACAATTACGCCAACTTCTTTTAATTTATTTACTGCCTCGTCATATCCCTGGAAGTCTCTTCTTGTACCACATACTGTTGCGATAAAGAATACTTTTCTTCCTGCTTTTTCAGCTTTTTCTTTTAATTCCACGATTGTTGGAAGTAAAGAACCAGCCATATCTGCGTGTGAACCGTATCCAAGCATGATATCGAGAAGAACAACACCTGTTGTCTCATCATCTACTGCTTCCTGCATACATTCAATACGTTTTGCAGGATCGATCATTGGATGTGGTTTTCCCTGTGTATAAGCATCATCTCCAAGGTCAACTACTACGTTGCCATCTAACTGAAGCATATATCCTTCAATATCCTCCGGCGGAACTTTACATCCCATTGCATCTTTGATGAGCATTGCTGCTTCATTCGCAAGTGTTCCTCCTGAGTAGTAAGCTTTGATCGTTTTTCCATCTTCTGCTTTGAAGAATGTGGAAGCATCTACATCTGCTACTGCTTCCGGAACTTCCTGTCCTCTTACAAGACCTACGGCAAGACGAGCCGCTTCATCTAATGTGTAAGCGTGATAGAAGTTCTCCTCGTGGTATTCCGGTTTCTCACCTACAAATAATGTAACAACCGGTTTTCTGAAGTTAGAAAGTCTTGCAGAAATTCTGTCTCTGACTTCTTTTGCTGGTGGTTTAGAAACGATTACAAGCACTTTCACTGCATCGTCATCTTCCATTGCATCGATCATATCCATCATTGTGATTCCACCGATGGCTGCATTTAAGTCACGTCCACCGATTCCGATGGCGTTTGTTACACCTTCGCCTAATCTGTCAATGATCGTTGTAAGTTCCTGGATACCTGTTCCGGAAGCACCGATGATTCCGATAGAACCTGGTGTTACATTATTTGTAAATGCAACCGGAACTCCCTGAATGATACCTGTACCACAGTCAGGTCCCATTACTGCAAGTCCTTTTTCATGAGCTTTTTCTTTTAATTTCTTCTCATCTTCGATGGTCACGTTATCACTGAACATGAATACATTTAATCCTTCATCAAGAGCACGGTCAGCTTCTAACGCTGCGTATGCACCCGGGATAGAAATCACTGCAAGGTTTGCTTCCGGCATTTTCTGAAGAGCCTTATCCCATGATTTTACGCTTTCTGCACCTTTTTTGTCTCCGTTTGCTGCAGACTGTTTTTTGAAGAACTCTTCACACTCATCCATGATTGTGTTAAGAAGAGCATCATCATCGATATCAGCAACAACAACCATATCGTTTGCTGTTGCAGCCATTAATTCTTCTGTATCTAAGCCGCTCTGTTTAAAAATATCCTTGTTCGCAGGTGTTGCCATCATAATGGATACTTTCTTCACACCTTCGATCGCTGAAATATGATTTGTAAGAAGCATTAATACAACCGAATCGTGGTAACTTCCTTTTTTAACAACTGTTTTTAACATATCTTCCTCTCCTTAATCGGCAAATCTGTTTTTATGATCATATCTATTGTAGTGTAAATCGTCGCTCTTTAAATATTCAACAATTTCATCTACCACTTCAATTCCGCCTTCTGCATAAGCTTTGTCTCTTCTCATAACAGCTCTTTCACCCGGGTAATAAACTTTACCAAATCCCGGAGCTGCTTTCATCTCTCCAAGCTCATCGCATGACTGAGACATGTTCTTCATGAACTGTTCTGCACCGCAGAATTTCTCCGGATCCATAACGATGATCATCTGTCCAAGTTCACGTCCTTTGGAACAATCATGGTACATAGAACTTACGTGTTTACCAAATGGTACTCCGAGAAGAATTCCGGAGAACACGTCTACCATCATCATAAGTCCATATCCTTTTGCACCGGCAATCGGTACAAGCGCATTTACTTTGTGAGGATCTGTCACAGGCATTCCTTCTTTATCTACTGCCCAATCGGCCGGAATTTCTGCTCCCTGAGATCTCTTATCAAGAATCTTGCCCCAAGCTTGTACTGTTGTAGCCATATCAAATACAACAGTTCTGTCATCTGCTGTCGGCGCAGCAAAGGAAATCGGATTTGTTCCATAATATGGTTCTGTTCCTCCATATGGCACTGCCATCGGGTCTGACTGACAGAATGTGATTGCAAGGAGTCCCTGCTTTGCACACATTTCTGTATAATATCCGATAGATCCTGTATGAGATACATTCGCCATACCTACAACTGCAACACCATTCTCTTTTGCAATCTCAATTGCCTTCTCTGTCGCTTTTGTAGCCACATAGTAACCGATTCCATTGTCTCCGTCCATAATACCGGAACAAGGGCCTGTCTGTCTCCATGTGATGTTTGGATTGTGTGTAATTCCTCCCTTGGCAATTCTTTCTGTATAGTATTCTACACGAACTGCCCCATGGGAAGCGTATCCTCTTTCATGTGCCCATGTAAGGATTTCAGCAGTCTGCTCTGCATGCTCTTCACATAAGCCCCCCTGCATCATTTTATGTTTCATCAAGTCTTTTAACTCTTGACGTGCCAGTTTCATAACTTTAATACCTTCCTTTTTCTTATATTTCTTATAGCTGAACTTCTCTGTTACAGTCCTTTGAGTAGAGGTATGCAAGATCTTCTCCACGTCCTACACCGTAGCAAGCCTGTGGGCAATATGCATCTAAGAACATGTAATCACCTTTTTTCACCGGTACCCATTCGTCATCTACACGGTACATTCCTTTTCCTGATAAGAAATACATTCCGTGTTCCTGAATGTGTGTTTCAATATATCCATGAGAAGCACCTAATTTGAATTTTAAAATGTGGAAGTTCATATCGAATCCGAAATCTCCTGCTGCCGGAAGTAAATCTTTTACATGGCAATTGTCCATTCCTTCATACTCAATCCATTCCATATCATTTGTATTCGCAACTACTGTATGTGCAGCGTAGCCTTCAATCGCATCATATCTACGTCTGTAAACGAATAATTTTGCTTCCTCACCGCTTACATTCTCAAAGCAGATGTCATTTCCTGCAGGTGAGAACATATATCCACCTTCTGTAAGTTCAGCTTCCTGATCTGCATTCTTCACAGTTACTTTTCCGGAAAGTACATATAATAATGTCTCGATACCTTCTCCACCGATTCCTCTTAAGTTCTTTCCACCTTCATGTACTGTTACAAGATAATCAGCAAAAGTAGCTCCCATAGCTGGTGAAGCAAGAATTGTAACATCACAGTTTTCATATCCAGGGATTGCGTTCTTTACAAGTCCGTCCGGCTCAAGAAGTACCCAGTTGTCTTTCTTAATTACGGAACGTGTCTCCAATAAATCCTCTCTGTATCCTGTTTGATTGTTTAAATAACTCATAATTTCGTCCTCTCTTTCTTTAATTATTTTGTTAAATTTTTATCTTGTGGTCAACCAGATTTTATATCCTTATTATCTCTCTCACTGTTACATTTTTCAATAGACATTTTCAACAAATTCACAGAATTAATTTTGTCTATTCTGTGATTTTTGCTTTTTCCCACAAAACGTCTTCCTTTTTCATCTCTTCGTGATATAATACTTATAGTTAAAATTTTTCGTTATTTTTCAACCACATTTTAGTTTTGTGGGATTTTTTAAAACATACAGGAGGTTCACATGTTACAGACAAAAGAAATCGACTTACATCCAGACGGATATTCCAAAAAAGCAATCGTTTATTCCGATTCTGATATCGCACAAAAAGCAGCGATTCTATACTTCCATGGCGGCGGTCTTCTCTACGGAGATAAATCCGATTTGCCGGACTACCATATCGAGCGGATGACACAGGCAGGATATGCCATCATTGCCTTCGATTACCCGCTGGCTCCCGCAGCAAAGCTCCCTGCTATCATGGAAGACGTCTGTCTGTCCATCAACCATTATCTCGAACATGCCAAGCAATATACCGAAACTTTGCTCCCGTATTTTCTGTGGGGTCGTTCCGCCGGCGCTTATCTCTGCCTTATCGCGGCGGCTCATGGCAATCTGAATATCAAGCCGAAGGGAATCTTATCGTATTACGGATATGGCTTTCTCTGCGACAACTGGTTCCATATCCCGAGCAGATTTTACTGTTCCCTCCCGACCGTAAGCGAAGCCTGCCTTTCCACTATTCCAGAAAGCATTCATACGACCGGAGACCTGGAAACACATTACAGCGTGTATGTCTACGCAAGACAAAAAGGCTGCTGGAAAGACCTCATCTACGAGGGACGTGACAAGTTCTTCTTCCTGGACTACTCACTCCGCACATGCGATAAGCTTCCTTGCCCGCTTTTCTGCGCCCACAGCATGGGAGATACGGACGTTCCTTACGAGGAATTCCTGGCATTGTCTTCGAAATATTATGCCCAACGTTATATCGCCTCATGCAACGAACATGACTTCGACCGGAATACCGAGATTCCTGCGACAATCTCCCTATTGGATTCATCAATTGAATTTCTTGATAAAATCATGGAAGCATAAAATATCCACCTATTCAAAAAGCATTTTTACAGCCGTTCTCATACCAAACGTTGTAAAAATGCTTTTCCATTTCACGTTTTATTATTTCTCAAAAATCGTTCCTTTACAGAATGATTTTGAGGATGGCATTGCTTTCATCAACAAGTAGTATGTAACACCTGTCGGAATCAAGCTGATATACCATGATAATTCCATAATGAATAAAGAACACACAGAACCAACTAAAATCGCAATAATTGCCGCCCAGTTAATTCCTTTAAACGGACCTTTCTTATCGTACATATCGTTGACATCCAGTTTCTTCTTACGCAAGATGAAGAAGTCTACAGCCATGACCGCAAAAATTGGTCCTAAGAATGCAGAATAGAACTGCGTGAACAGATTGAGTCCCGCTGCCGAATCTGCCGTCACCAATTTCCAAGGCATGACGCATGCAGATAAAACACCTACCAAAATTGTGGCGTGTGTCCATTTCATCTTGAAGGATTCCATAAGTACATATGCCGGTGGCACGATATTGTTCAACACGTTTGTTGTAACCTGTGCAAACGCGATAAACAGCAATGTTACAACTGTCAGGAATTTGCTTCCCATTGTTGTAGAGAATACTTCTACCGGGTCGCTGTTTCCTGTCGCCGCTGTCACGAGAAGACCAATCAATCCCATAAACAATGTAACAGGAAGGATAGAAACTGTGTAAATGCTTGTCGCTTTTACCGGTTTAATGTCCGGTGTCGCATTACGCGAATAATCGGATGCATTGATAATCATTGTAGAGTAAATACCAAGGAATGATGTTGTTGCTGCCCAGAACGGCATTCCCCATGTTCCCTTGATTCCCGAGAATACATCTCCAATCTCTGTCGAGAACTGTGTATTTACTACATATAACATATAAATCAAGATTCCGATGATAAAAATACAGGAAATGTTCTCCATCCATTTGATTCCTTCAAAACCTTTGATTGCAAGCGCCACCTGAAGAATTGTAAATAACGCATATACAACCGGAAGGTTATCGAATCCAAACAGAATCTTACAACAACTGTTGATGGCTCCTGCACCTACCCAGCTCTGGAAACCGAACCATACAATCGCAGGCAGTCCACGAAGAATACCAGGAATCTTCACACCTGTAGTACCGAAACTGCTTCGAAGCTGCACTGTAAACGGAATCCCGTAAATGTGTCCCGCCTCACCGATAACCGCAAGAGCTACCGCAATGACGAGACATCCGATACACATAGCAAGAATGGCCTGTGGTACTGTAAGCACACCGATGAGTCCTGCTCCCATCGAGAACGTACCAACCGATACACATCCCCCCATGAAGCTTGCCGCATAGGAAAGCGGCCCCATAATACGTTTCTTTGTCGGCTGTAAATCCGGGTCAACATTTTTGGCCAGTTCCGGATTCAAATTTTTATTATCTATGATACCCAAATCTCTCTTCTCCTTTCGAACGGATGATTATTTCAGCTTTTTCACCAATTCTCCGCATCCTTTTTCTCCGACGATTTTTCCGTCTTCCGCAACGACGTTTCCACGAACCATCGTAAGAACCGGAAGTCCTGTTCCTTTCAATCCTACGAACGCGGAAATCTTATTCACATACAAAAGGGAATCGCTCGTAATCTCCCACTCTTTTTTCGGGTCTACAATCAATAAGTCCGCATCAAATCCCGGTTTGATGTCACCTTTCTTGCCATAGATACCGAATGCTTTTGCCGGCTTTACAGACATCGCGTTTGCAAGTACTGTCGGGCATACGCCACGTTTTACAACACCTTCGCTGAACGCCGCCTGGAAACCGCTCTGAATACCGGAACATCCGCCCCATACGTCGAATACAGTTTCAATTTTCTTTCCTAAAATCTCATTGTATTTCTCATCGTAAGAGCATGGAGAATGGTCGGATGCGATACCGCTGAATACGCCTGCTTTTACATATTCCCACATCTCTTCCACACACTCCTTCGGTTGAAGAACCGGAGCGCATTTATAAAGAGGTCCCTTTTCAATGACATCATCTGCCGAGAATGTAAGGTAATGTGTACATGTCTCTGCTGTGATATCATATCCTTCATCCTGTGCGGCTTTGATTTTCTTCGCAACTGCCGGATGGGAAACATGACAGATATGTGCCTTGCATCCTGTCGCCTTTGCAATCTCAATAATTGCATCCGTCGCAACAATCTCTGCCACAACCGGACGGGATTCCAAGAATGCCTTCCAGTCGTTCCGTCCGGCTTCTTTCATTCTCTTTTCCTGATTCTTAATAATCGCATAATCTTCGCAGTGGAATCCGGCGCGTCCGTCAAACTGTTTGATGATGTCCATCGCTTCCAATGCCTGTCCATAATTCAAAGACTCATAGTCTGGAGAAACCGGTCCGATGAAAGATTTAAAGGAGACACATCCCTTTTCATCTAAGTCTTTCAAGTCGTCGAAGTTATAGCTTGTAAGTCCTCCCCAGAAGCAATAATCTACATACGCATTCGGGGAAACTTTATTCTCTTTGAAGTCAAATGCATCTGCATTTGTGAGGCATGGGTCATTCTGAAGAGGCATATCGATGACTGTCGTATATCCTCCAAGGGCTGCCGCTGCAGTTCCATGCTCATAATCTTCACGCCATTCAAATCCAGGGTCGTTTAAATGCGCATGCGTATCGATTGCGCCAGGGAACACATAGTTCCCTTTCGCATCAATCACTTTATTTGCTTCCAATTCCACTCCGGCTTCCAAAACAGCTGCAATTTTTCCGTCTTTGATTGCAATGCTGCCTTCTGAAATCGAATCTGCTGTTACAATTTTTCCATTTTTAATTAATACATCAAACATAAGGAATCTCCTTCCATTTTACTCCAAGATTGTTCCTTTTCTGAAACGTTCGCATGATTTCATATTCTTCATACCGAAGTAGTAAATGAGACCCGTCGGAATCGTTGCTGTAAAGAACGAAATATCAACATTGATTAAACCGATGACAGCTCCTACTGCAATTGCAAGAATCGCTGCCTTATTCACACCCGCATGGTCTCCATTCTCATTGTAGAGGTCTGCCAAAGCTTCCTCTGAGTAATGTCTCTTATGAAGAATGAAGAAGTCTGTAATCAATACTGCGAAAATCGGTCCGAAGAACGCAGTGTAAATCTTAACGAATACGTCCAGACCTGCCGCAGAGCTATCGCTTGTCAGAATCCAAGGACAAGTTGCAACTGCGAGAACACCAACAAGAATCACCGCTGTTCTGTGTTTCATCTTGAATGCATCCATGAATGCATATGCAGGCGGAATAACATTACTTGCAAGGTTTGTAGATAACTGAGCAAAGATGATAAATCCTAATGTCACAACGAGGACGAATTTGTTATCTACCATCTGTGCAAACGCGTTGATTGGGTTTGCAATTCCTGTCGCTGTGGAAGCCATAGCACCGATGAGTCCAAGTAATACTGTTGCCGGAACCATCGCGAGGAAGTAAGATGCTCCACGCTTCGTTGCGGAATATCCGCCCTTCATCTCACGAGAATAGTCTCCTGCGTTTAACATTACCGTTGTACTGTTTCCGAAGAATGCGATAATCGCTGCGATAAACGGCATTCCCCATGTTCCTTCTTTATTCAGAAGTTTTGCACCAATCGTATCTCCGTACTGGGAAATACAGATGTATAACAGGTAAATCATAGCGATGGAAATTACGACGCCGCCGATATTTCCAACCCATTTTGCTCCCTGGAATCCTTTGATAGAAAGGAGAATCTGTACCACCTGGAACAAAATGAAATATAACCAGATATTATCATATCCAAAGAATGCGATGGAAATATTGTTGAGGGCTGCTCCGCCTAACCATGTCTGGAAACCGTACCACACGATACCAGGAAGCCCTCGAATCATAACCGGCACGATACTTCCTTTTGTACCGAACGCACTCTTTAACTGTACCGCGTAAGGAGCTCCTGTCTTGTAACTGAACTGGTCGTTCATCGCGATACCTACAACCAGAATCATGGAACCTATCAATACCGCCGCAAACAACTGAACTAAGTTCAATCCTTTTTCAAGCTGTGCGGAACCCATCGTCAGCGTTCCGATGGAAATACATCCGCCGAGCCATAACATGGTGTTGGAACCCCAACCCATGATACGGTCTTTTTCTTTAATCGGCGCCAGAGAACTGGCTTCTTTTTTTACTTCATTGTTTTTTACTTCACTCATAACTCTCTCCTGTGTTTCACTTCCATTTATCTTACCGGTGTAATGTATTCGCCGTATCCGACCGCTTCTTCTTTGTACATACCGTCTTCGGCAACCACTTTACCTCGAATAATCGTACATACCGGAGCGCCTTTTCCTTCTAAGCCATCGAAGCAGGATACATGTCCCTTCGTCAACAGTTTCTCCTGTTCACATTTCCATGCTTTTTCAGGGTCTACGATTACGATGTCTCCATCGAATCCAAGTTCAAAAGCGCCTTTTCGTCCGTAGAGTCCGAATACTTTCGCCGGATTGTAGTCCATCACTTTCGCAATAAGAGTCGGACATAAACCTTTTTTATGAACAACCATATCGAACATCATCGGAAGGAAATACTGAATCGCGTTGAGTCCGCCCCATGCATGCCAGATATCTTTTGTCGCATTGTCTTTCTCGTCATCTGCCGCCGGAGAGTGGTCGCTTCCCACACAGGATAACGTTCCGTCCAGCACATAGTCCCAAAGTTTTTCCATGTCTTCTTTCTTTCTCATCGGAGGAGTACATTTTGCCGGAGCGCCCTTCTCGAATACGAAGTCTTCTGTGAATCCAAGGTAATGCGGACATGTCTCCGCTGTAATCGGAAGTCCTTCATGAATGGCGTCCTTTACAACCTGCGCTACCATCGGATGGCTGACATGGCAGATGTGCACTCTTCCACCTGTTGCTCTCGCCATATCGATAACGTTCTTCGTTGCAACGAGCTCTGTCCATACGTCATGAGAATCTAAGAAGTCACGAATCTTCTCTTCGTTTGTGCGTCCTTCTTTTGCTTTCGCTTCTTTCTCTCTTTCGTAAACCTGTCCCCACTCTTCACAGTGGAATCCGCAAAGTGCATTATAAGGTTTCAGAATCTCCAACGCCTTTCTTACATTTCCCATATTCACTGTCGGGAATAAATCTCCATTCGGACATGTGAATCCTTTAAATGCCGCAACACCGCAGTTGTGAAGGTCTACCAGGTCGTTCATGTTGTTTTTCACAGAACCCGGCTGGTCGTCATAGTCTCCAACGATTCCTCCCCACAATGCGTAGTCGATAACAGAATGTTTACTAATCAGACCCATTTTCAAATCAAAAATCTCTTTGTTCATCAAAGAAGGGTCATTGTTGAGCGGCATGTCAATCAATGTCGTACATCCTGCCACTGCCGCTGCGCGGGAACCCGTCTCGAAATCTTCACGATACTCGAAGCCCGGCTCGTTCAAGTGTGCATGGCAATCGATGATACCCGGAAATACATAGTTTCCTTTTGCATCAATCACTTCTTTTGCTTCCACTTCTTCTCCCGGAGCAAGAAATGCTGCATACTTCCCGTCCTTAATCGCTACCGTTGCTTCGTAGATACGGTCCGGTGTAACCAGCTTTCCATTTTGAATCAATAAATCATACATAACTTTTTCCTCCTTCTCGTCTTATATTGCGGTTTTCTCTCTTTTCTGCTACCATAATACGTACAATCCAGCAGGAAATCCCCTTCAGGAGGTATATATTATGAATCACAGGATTATACAAGCGTCTGATTTCGCGCTGCATATATTAAAAAATAAACGAAACGGTGAGATTCATTCCGTTTACCGCAAAACAATCAACATCCGTATGGATGGAGTTCTTCTCGCGCTCCAGGCGTGCCAATCGCCTGTATCGCCGATTAGCCTTATCACAGAACTTACAGAAGATTCCATGAAAGACTTGCATCTTCAGGAAGGAACTGCCGTAACTGTCACAGATTCCTCTGTCAATCTCGGCTCTCACGCATTTTCTTTTCACGATTCGGAAATCATACAAACCGAACTGAAAGAAACGCTCTCCTTCTCCTGTATCCAATTACTAAAAGAACATTTGAAAACGGTCATCCTATCCTCCCATACCGGAGGATTCGACACTATTTTTCATCTGAGCCAGCGGAAAGATTCTCCGCTTCCTTCTCTGATATTAGAAGGCAGCCGCAGCTACTTGTCTCAAGCCTATTATTCCATACTGGATAAAGATTATACATCTTCTTCCAGTTCCTTACGCCGTCTTATCGGACTGGGTACCGGGCTTACGCCATCCGGAGATGATTTTTTATGTGGTCTTTTGGCCGGCCTGATTCTGATTGGAAAAGAAGCTTCTCCTTTCGCTCTTCTCCTAAAAGAAGAAATCAGAACCCATCTCTCCAACACAAACGATATCAGCCAGGCCTTTCTCTGCTGCGCACTGGATGGACGATTCAGTCTTCCTGTCCTTCGTCTGACAGACATACCGGAGGCTATGTCTATTCACGCTTTGTTTCAACAAATCGGACATTCTTCCGGAATTGACACACTCTGCGGCATTTTATTCGCTCTCGGCATGAATGATAATATCTTTTAAAAACGGGCAGGTGTAAAAGCACCTGCCCGTTTACTTGTTTCTAGTAATTATGTACAGTTATTTCGCTCCACCGTCATACTTCTTATGTATATTGCTAATTATAGTATATTCCACCCATTAATTCATTGGCTTAAAGCGATAAATACAAATACATTTTCTATCCATATTGGACAAATCCGAAAAGTCCATATTCGTCCTGTTATTTCCCTAAATACTTCGCAAGAATCTCATTCAAATCCCCAACAATTCCGTAATCTGCAATGTTGAAAATCGGAGCTTCCTCATCCTGATTGACCGCAATCATAAGCTTCGTATCTTTGATTCCTTCCGTATGCTGAATCGCTCCTGACACACCAAAAGAAAGACAGATGCGCGGTCTGATAGTATAACCGGTCTGACCAATCTGATGCTCGAACGGGATGAACCCTGTATCCACGAGAGGTCTTGTTCCTCCGATTGCAGCATCCAGGCTGTCCGCAAACTCTTTCAGAAGTTTAAAGCTTTCTTCGCTCTCCGTTCCACGACCACCTACTACGACTATTTCCGCCGCAAGAATGCTGTCCGCATTGGAAGCTGCCGGACGTTTTTCCACAACTTTCACTTTCGATACCGGAATCTCGACATCCAGATATGTCACTTCCGCTTTCTTTCCTTCCTGCTTCTCATACGGCGTATATACACCCGGTCTTACCGTCATCATCTGCGGATACACGTTCTCTTTTGTCACGATTGTTACAAAAACGTTCTCACCGAAAGACGGTTTGTTCTGCTTGATGTAATAGGAACCGTCTTCTTTTGTTCCTACCAACAATTCTGTACAGTCTGCGGTCAGTCCGCATCCAAGTTTCGCAGCGACACGTGAGAAAATAGAACGTCCTGTCATTGTCGCAGGAACGAGCACGCTTGAAGGCTCAATCTTGCGAAGCATATCTGCAATGACCTGGCTTACCGCGTCATCCTGAAACGCATAGTCTTTGTCCGTTTTCACTGCATAGACTTCATCCAGGTCCAGGCCTTCCAACTGTGCAGCGATTGCGTCACAGTCGTCAGACACAACGATAGCAGAGATTTTTTCTTTCGTTGTCTCCTGAATGAAATGTGCTGCGGAAACAAGTTCTGACACAACAGTTTCTACATTTCCGTTATAGTGTTCTGTAAAAACACAAATTCCATTAGCCATTTAATTCTTTCCTTTCTCAATCTCGATTAATTCTTTGATTTTCGCCGCCATCTCTTCCGGTGTTCCATGAAGCATCGTTGCCTTTCTTGTTCTCTCCGGCGAGAAGGAATCCGTTACGATAGTCGGAGAACCAGGAAGACCGATTTCCTCTTCCGCAAACTGAAGCTCCGCGTTCGTATACAACGCAAGCGGTTTGCTCTTTGCCGCACGTTTCGTACGAAGCGTTGCAAGGCGAGGTTCATTGCATCCGAAGCACACTGTCATGAGCGTTGGAAGCTCTGCTTCTATTACCACTTCCTCTCCCTGATATTTCTTCACCGCCTGAATCGTCTCTCCTCCGGCATATTCTACCGCAGACACTTCTGCAACGTGTGGAATATTTAAGTATTCTGCAACCATAGCTCCCACCTGTCCCGTCGCTCCGTCGGAAGAAAAAGCTCCGCTTAGAATCAGGTCAAATTCTCCGTATTTCTCGATTGCTCTCGCGAGAGGTTTTGCCGTCGCAATCGTGTCGGCTCCTCCGAGACATCTGTCGGAAATCAGCACGCTTTCATCACATCCGAGCGCTAAGGCATCTCGGAGCGCTTTCTCTGCATCCGGCGGTCCCATCGTAAACACAACCACTTTTCCTTCTGTCTGTTCCTTCAAAACCATCGCTGTCTCAATCGCATTCAAGTCAGCCGGGTTAATCATCCCCTCGGAACTCGCGCGCACAAGCGCGTGAGTTTCCGGGTCTACGGATACGTCATTCGAAACAGGAACCTGTTTAATAAGAACTGCTATATTCATATCCTTCTCCTATCTAAATCCAATCAATATTTCCGGGCTTCTTATTCTTCGATGAGACGTTTGAATGCCCAGTTTTCAAGCAACGGTGTAGATTCTCCTACCATGATGAATTTTGCAAGGTCGCGGCTTGCTGCAGGCGCTTCAATCACACCGTTTCCGCCGTATCCTGTTGCAAGCATATATCCTTCTACCGGTGTCTCTCCGAGGATTGGCCAGAAGTCCTTCGGCTCTGCTCTGTATGATAACCAGGAAGATACAAGACCGCTGTCCACGATACCAGGTACTTTTGCATCTAACTGGTCTAATAAGAAGTCGATGAAGTAATCATCTGTTCCGCCTGTTGCCGGTAATTTGTCCGGGTCCCACTGTCCTGCATGCATTGGGTTGCTTAAATCCATAGAAAGGTGTGATTTACAGATGAAGATGTTATCTCCTGCTCTCAATGCATAGAACTCTGGGTATTTTAATACCGGGAATGTGTATCCAAGTTTCTTTCCCGGAGGACATAAGAAGAATGCCTCTGCTTTTGTATGCCAGATTGGTACGTCTACCCCAACCATTTCTCCTGTGAATTTGCTCCATGGGCCTGTACAGTCTACTACAACGTCGAAGTCATAATCGATTCCTTCGCTTGTCTTTAATCCTGTCACTTTGTTATCTACTACTTTTACTTCTGTTACTTCCACGCCTGTTTTTACAGTTCCGCCGTTTGCCTGTAATTTCTTTGCGTAAGTGTTGGAAATCATGGTTCCGTCAAAGTATCCGTCATCCTGTGTATAACCTGCTCCAAGAATGTTGTCTGTGGAAATATCAGGAAGGATTTCTTTGATTCTGTCTTTATCTGTGATGTATTCTCCTGTGTATCCCGCTGCTTTTGCAAGAGCGATACCTGTTTTGATTACTTTTTCTACTTCTTCATTTGTAGCAACAACAAGTGTACCTGTTTTGTCAAATCCTGCAGAACCTTTCTCCTCTTCTTCCATTTTTAAATAAGACTCAAATCCATAAAGTCTGACGTCCCAATATCTGTTCTTCAAAGAGTCATCGAAGAGACATACTGTTCCTGCAGATTTTGCTGTGGAAGCTCCTCCGATTGTGTTTTTCTCAAATACAGTAATCTCTGCGTTATCATAGAGACTTAAGTGATATCCGAGACATGTTCCTGAGATACCTCCACCGATAATACCAATTCTTTTCTTTTCCATTTGCGTTACCTTCCTTTCTCTTTATCCCTAACATGACCTATTTCATGTTATCTACTTTCAATACTGTGTTTAATAAAACCTGACATCCTTTTCCGATGTCTTCGCTTTCTGTAAATTCATATCTGGAATGACTGATTCCGCCTTTGCTCGGCACGAAAATCATTCCCGTCGGAAATACCGGAGCCATCGTAAGCGAATCATGGAATGCTCCGCTTGGGATAACCGCATATTCATATCCCAATTCTTTCACCGACTCTTCAATCGCATCCTTCACCCAGTCTTTCATCGGTTCCGGCGCATGGTCGGAAATCTTCTGAAATCGGAAACTTAATCCGTTCTCCTCACATACTTTCTGCAAATATGCAAACGCCTCTTTTCCGACCGCATCCATCACAGAACGCTCCTGGTCGCGAATCTCCAGGTGGAATAAACAGCTTCCCGGAATTACATTGACCGAATTCGGAGTAACCTTTATCGTTCCTACCGTCGCAACTGTAAATTCTGTTCCGTTCTTCTTCACAATCTCCGGAATACGTGCAATAAGATTGGAAGCCGCAACCAATGCGTCTTTTCGGTCGCTCATGGCAGTGCTTCCCGCATGATTTGCTTCCCCGGTAATCTCGATTTCAAACCTCGTCACCCCTGCAATGGAAGAAACGACTCCAATCGGTGTCCCCGACTTGTCGAGGCGGGCTCCCTGCTCCACATGAAGCTCCAGAAAGCATTTCACATCTTTTGGGTCCTTTTTCGCTTTCTGCGCATCTTCTACATGGATGCCATAACTTTTCACCACGTCTTTTCGTTCCATACCGTACATATCCACATCGTGTTCCGATGCATGTGCATCCACACCGCAGATGGCGCTGCTTCCGAACAGTCCGCTTCCGAACCGGAATCCTTCTTCATCTGTAAATACGACAACTTCCAACGGATGATTCGGAACATATCCCGCTTCTTTCATCGCCTCGCAGACTGCCAGTCCTCCGACACATCCAACAACTCCGTCATACTTTCCTCCGTCCGGAACCGTATCCAGATGGGAGCCCATCACAATCGCCGGAAGGCTCGAATCTTTCCCTTCCATCCTGGCAATGATGTTCCCCGCTTCATCCACACGTGTCGGAATGCCAAGCTGTGCGAACCAGCTTCTGAAAAGTTCACGCCCTTTGACATCCTCTTTGGAATAAGCAATTCTGGAAAATGTCCCGTCCGGCTGTTCTCCGCACTTGTAAATTTCCTCTAAATGGATAATTGCTTTTTCTGCGTCAATGACCATTTTCTCTTCCTCCTTCACAATTTCCATAAAAACACCGCTTCATTTTTGTTCACTTTTTACAATTATAGATTATATACTCTTTTCCCCTTGTCTATATTTGACATTATAGTTTATTTTTTAACAATTTACATCTGCACATTGTGGCAAAAATAACAAAAGCATTTTATCCATGACAGATAAAATGCTTTTGTCTATTCATATTCTTCTTTTAATTTATCCAAAATCTTGCATACGATGATTCCGATTCGAACACTCAGCATCTCCCGCGCGTCATCAAACCGCATTCCCGTAATATCCACAATCTTCTCGATTCGATACGCAACGGTTTTATAGTGAACATGCAACTCCTGCGCCGTCTTCATCAAGTTCTGATTATAGTCCAGATATGTACGGAGCGTCAGGAGCAAGTCTCCCTTCTGGCTCTTCTTATCGGAATAAAGCTTCTGAAGCGTCTCAGGAATGTACTCCTGCAATTCTTCCTTCGTCTTTAACCCGGACAGTAATTTCAAAATCCCCATGTCGGAAAACATCAACACATTCGACGCCGCTTTCCCGAACACATCCCCCGCAATATCAAGAAATCCAAGCGCATCGCTTGCCTCTCGGTAACTATGCTTCAGATTCACAACGCCGTCCGCTTTCTTCCCAACACCGGCCTTAATTTCAAAATTCTTTTTCTGCTCCTGTACAAACCCTTGCATCTTCTCCATGGCGGACTGCATAAAGGTACGGAACATGCATTCCTGCGCTCCTTCTTCTTCCGCTTCGACCACAATGACCTTATCCAGGTCATTCAGAATAACCGCCTTCGGGAATACCCTTCTTACTCCTTCTTTCAGCACATTGACATCATTGACCTTCAAATTGATATCTTTCGGTTCTTTCCCCTTTCGATATTCCATGCTGAACACAACCGCCCGATACACACCGCCAAAGGACATGCCGAGAAGGCTGACATTCTTCTTCATCTCCTCAATAGAATGCGTCTCGCCGTTCAGGATGTTGTGCAAAATATCATTCTGATACTTCTTCTCCAGCTCCAGAACCGCATAGCGTCTCGACAATTCATACTGCAGCGCGGATACCGCGCTTTCAATCGCAATGTAATCCATGACATCCAGTGATTCCGCCGCCTCTGTCACGACGAGATACATGCGCGTTCCAAACATTTTCTTGAGATGAATCATATATTGGTTGACAGTCCTTCCTTCCCCATAGATACGGACTTTCCGCTTCATATATTGATAATTGGACGCGGTTTTCGGCTCCACTTCCACCGGTTCTTCCAGAATCTCGATGTCGCTCGGCGTCGTCTTCGTCTCCCCCATACAGACGCCGTTCTGGTCATACACTCCCGTCGGATTCCCGATAAGCTTCCCGAGCACCGTAAGAAGCTTCACAATTCCATCTTCCTCCGGTTTCTGCGATAGCATGATGGCTTCAAAATTATCCCTGGTTGTCTTAAAATATTTCAGCCGCTTGACTTCATCGCTAAAGAGCTCCTCCATAATCACCTGCATAACGTCCTTGAAGGAAGTATCAAACGAAATCGACAGACATGGCGTTCCGCTTCGTTCCGCATAAGCCCGGAATAATTCAATCTTCTCGTCCGCCAAGTCCACATTACGCCCTTTCTTCAGAATCACCGCGCTGATTTTCTTCTTCTCCAGTTCCCTGATACAATCCTCCACTTCCGAAAGACTGCACGATTTGAACGCATAAAGCCCGGTCAGAAGCACTTCCCCACCGTTGATAAATTTGACAATATCCGGAGCCTCGATGATTGTGACCCCTTCTATCTCATTGTCCAGGTACGCTTCTCCTGCAATCACCTTCATCTCGCCTATGGCTCCCTTTTCAATTAAGTCTCTTACACAGTATTTCATAACCTTCCCTTTCGTATCCGAATCTTCTATGTCCTGTTCATTATAGCACCTTTTCCGGGAAATCACTACGAAAATTCCCGCACGCACCTTCCAAAGAAAGTATATGCGGGAATCTTATCTTCCTAATCTTCAAATGTCTCTTTTAATTTATCCATGAAACCTTTTTTCTTCTTTTTCTTCTCACCATCCGTATGCTCTTCCGGTGTATTCAAAGAATTTCCTGTCAATTCATCGAATTTTCTAAGCGCTTCTTTTGCTTCTGCGCTTAATTTCTCCGGTGTCTGAATGACAAGTGTGACGTAATGGTCTCCTCGAACTTGCGGATTACGAAGAGATGGAACACCTTTTCCTTTCAATCTTACTTTCGTATCCGTCTTTGTTCCCGGTTTCACATTGTAGAGAACATCTCCGTCTACCGTCTTAATGCGGACTTCCGCCCCAAGCGCTGCCTGGGCAAACGTAATCGGAGCCGTTGAGAAAATATGTACATCCTGTCTCTGGAAAATCGGATGTCTGGAAACAGTTACCTCTACGAGCAAATCGCCTCTTGGACCGCCGTTGATGCCCGGCTCTCCTTTGTCCCGGATACGAACGCTCTGTCCATTATCAATTCCGGCCGGAATCGATACAGAAATCTTCTTCTTCGTAGAAACATAGCCTGTTCCGCCACAGTCTGTACATTTTTCTTTGATAATCTTACCGGTTCCCTGACAATCTGGACAAGTCTGCACATTCTGAACTGTTCCAAAGAAAGACTGTTGCGTATAGACAACTTGTCCCTTTCCACCACATTTCGGACAAGTCTCCGGAGAAGTTCCCGGTTTCGCTCCTGTTCCGTTACATTTCGGGCAAGGGTCTTTGATGACTACCTCCAGCTCTTTTTCACAGCCAAATACAGCCTCTTCAAATGTAATGCGGACACCCTTACGGATATTCGCTCCTTTCATCGGGCCGTTGCTTGCGCGTCCGCCTCCACGACGTCCGCCTCCGAATAAATCTCCGAAGATATCTCCAAAGATATCGCTGAAGTCCGCTCCATCAAATCCTCCGAAGCCGCCAAATCCTCCGGCGCCGCCTGCTCCTCCATCAAATGCCGCATGACCAAACTGGTCGTACTGACGGCGCTTCTCCGGGTCGCTCAACACCGCATACGCTTCCGAAGCCTCTTTGAACTTCTTCTCCGCTTCCTTATCTCCCGGATTCATATCCGGATGATACTTTTTGGCTAATGTTCTGTATGCTTTTTTCAAGGCTGCTTCATCGGCATTCTTGTCTACCCCAAGCACCTCATAATAATCTCTTTTTGTCTCAGCCATTCTTGTATTCCTCTCTCTTATAATGTGACTGTCATATTTTTACGTACAAGTCTGCGGAACCCGATATTTCTCGGATTCCGCAGAACCTATTTATTGTTTATGAAACACGCTGTCGTGTCTTATACTTCTTTGTAGTCTCCGTCTACTACGTCGTCACCGTTGAATCCTTCCGGTGCAGGTCCTGCTTCCGGTGTAGGTCCTGCCTGTGGGCCGGCTCCGGCTGCTCCTGCTGCTGCGCCTGCCTGCTCATACATTTTTGTGAATAATTTCTGAGCGCTTTCCATTAATTTTTCTTTTCCGGCTTTGATTTCTTCTACCTGAGCGTCTGTCATTGTCTCCGGTGTTGATTTTGCAAGGATGTCTTTTAATGACTGAATATCGGCTTCTACTGCGCCTTTTTCTGTTGCGTCAATCTTATCTCCCACTTCTGAAAGAGCTTTCTCTGTCTGGAAAATCATAGCGTCCGCATCATTTCTTGCATCGATTGCTTCTTTACGTTTCTTGTCCTGAGCTTCGAATTCTGCCGCTTCTTTTACAGCTTTCTCGATATCGCTGTCAGACATGTTGGAACCTGCTGTGATTGTAATGTGCTGTTCTTTACCTGTTCCAAGGTCTTTTGCCGATACGTTTACAATACCGTTGGCATCGATATCGAATGTTACTTCAATCTGAGGGATTCCACGTGGAGCCGGTGCGATTCCATCGAGTCTGAACTGTCCGAGAGATTTGTTATCTCTTGCGAACTGTCTCTCACCCTGTACAACGTTAATATCTACTGCGGACTGGTTATCTGCTGCTGTAGAGAAAATCTGGCTCTTCTTTGTAGGAATCGTTGTGTTTCTCTCGATTAATCTTGTAGCAACACCGCCTAATGTCTCGATTGCGAGTGAAAGTGGTGTAACATCCAGTAATAAGATATCGCCTGCGCCTGCATCTCCTGCTAATTTACCACCCTGAACAGAAGCTCCCAAAGCTACACATTCGTCTGGGTTTAAGGATTTGCTTGGCTCGTGTCCAGTAAGCTGTTTTACTTTGTCCTGTACTGCTGGGATACGTGTAGAACCACCTACTAACAATACTTTGCCAAGTTCGGAAGCGGAGATTCCTGCGTCAGATAACGCTCTTGTTACAGGCTCTGCTGTCTTTTCTACAAGGTCATGTGTCAATTCATCGAATTTTGCTTTTGTAAGGTTCATGTCAAGATGAAGCGGTCCGCTTGCATTCATGCTGATGAACGGTAAGTTGATGTTTGTTGTTGTAGCGGAAGAAAGTTCTTTTTTCGCTTTCTCTGCTGCTTCTTTTACTCTCTGGAGAGCCATCTTATCTGCAGAAAGGTCTACGCCGTTTGCTGCTTTGAAATCATTTACGATATAATCTACGATTTTCTGGTCAAAGTCGTCTCCACCGAGTCTGTTGTTACCTGCTGTAGACAATACTTCGATAACTCCGTCACCGATTTCGATAACAGATACGTCGAATGTACCGCCTCCAAGGTCGTATACCATGATTTTCTGTTCTTTTTCGTTGTCAAGTCCGTATGCAAGCGCTGCTGCTGTCGGTTCGTTGATGATACGTTTTACTTCGAGTCCTGCAATCTTACCTGCATCTTTTGTAGCCTGACGCTGAGCATCGTTGAAGTAAGCCGGAACTGTGATAACAGCCTCTGTTACTTTCTCTCCAAGGTATGCTTCTGCATCTGATTTTAATTTCTGAAGAACCATAGCAGAAATCTCCTGTGGAGAATATTTCTTGTCATCGATTGCTACTTTATAGTCAGAACCCATCTCTCTTTTAATAGAAGAGATTGTCTTATCTGCGTTTGTTACTGCCTGACGTTTTGCAGGTTCACCTACTAAACGCTCCCCAGTCTTTGTAAATGCTACAACAGACGGTGTTGTTCTTGCGCCTTCTGTGTTAGCGATAACTGTCGGCTGTCCACCTTCCATAACGGCTACACAGCTGTTTGTTGTTCCTAAGTCAATACCAATAATTTTTCCCATGATAAATTCCTCCTGAAATTTTTCTATTTTTACTAAGTTGCTTCTCGTTTTCGCTAAGTTGCTTTCTTATAAGGAAGTTCTGTTCGCTAGGCTCGTGGAATACCTCGCCAATCTCACAGAACGGCCTCGCACTAAGCTCAAATCTCGCTTCGCTCGTTTTCGCTAAGTTGCTTTCGGCCTAATTCGCTACTTTTACCATACTGTAGCGGACCACGTTGTCGCGGTATGTGTATCCTTTCTGGAATTCTTCCGCTACAATATTCTCTCCCAGTTCTTCATCTTCAATATGCATCACCGCATTGTGAAGGTCTGGATTGAATTCCTGTCCAACCGCTTCGATTGGTTTCACACCGATTCCCTCGAGGGTTGTCATCATCTGTTTATAAATCATCTCCATCCCTGTCACGAAGGAGTCTTCTTTCTGTTCCTCTGGAACTGCCGCAAGTCCTCTTTCAAAGTTATCAATGACCGGAAGGATTTTCTCAATCACATCTTTCGCGCCTATCTCGTACATGCCGGATTTCTCCTTTTCTGTACGCTTGCGGTAGTTATCAAACTCTGCCATCTGTCGTTTGAGCTTATCGGTAAGTTCCTCAATCTGCTCATCTTTCTTGTCTTTCTTCGGCTTACGCTTGAATAATCCTTTTTTCGAAGCTTCTTCTGTCTCTTCTGCTTCTGTTTCTTTCGGCTCTTCTGTATCAGCTTCTTTCGCTTCTACCTCTTCTTCGGAAACTTCAGCCGCTTCTTTTTCCGCTGCTTTTTTTGCTTCTTCTACAGCTTCTTTTACCATTTCTTCATTACTCATCTTATTTTCCAACGGGCAAGACCACCTTTCTAATGTTCTCTATGGAATATCGCATCCAACTCTGCCATCATCGTCTTCAGCGTCTTCATTACATGTTCATAATCCATTCTCTTCGGTCCGACGATTCCTATCGTACCTTGCATTCCTTCTCCAAGTTCATATGTCGCAGTTACAACACTGCAGTCTTTCATATTCTTGACCGGCGTTTCATTGCCGATGTATACCTGGATTCCTCTGTTATCTTCTTCGGAAAGTGTCTGACTGACGATACTTGCAAGCTGCTGCTTTTCTTCGAATGCGCTGATAATCTCTTGCGCGCTCTGCTTATCCGACAATTCCGGATATTTGAAAATGTTGGTTGCCCCGCTCGTATATATCTCCAGGTCATCCACCTGAATCACGTTGGCAACGGCATCCAGAACATCACTGATTACTTCACTATGGATTCCTGCCTGTTCTTTCAATCTGGCAATCATTCCAAGATTAATCTCTTCAATCGACATTCCGGTCAAATTCGTATTCAGCAGCATATTCAGCTTCAATAACGTCTCGTTTCCCAGTTCTTCACCAACCGTTATAATCTTGTTCTTGATGATATTCCCTTCCATCACAATCACTGCAATGACTTGAGACTCATCTACCTGAGATAACTGAATGAATTTTAATTTGTTCCTGTTGTAAGTCGGAGCAGAAATCATCGTCGCGTAATTCGTATTTGCCGCCAAAACCTTTGCCGCCTGCTTCAGTAACTGGTCCATCTTGTCTGCCTTCTGAAGCATCTGTTCTTTAATCTCGGTCACTTCCTGCTCTTTCTCTTTCATCAGCGTATCCACATACCATCTGTAACCTTTGTCAGACGGAATACGTCCTGCCGATGTGTGAGGCTGTATGATGTAGCCCAGGTCTTCCAAGTCTGCCATCTCATTCCGAATCGTAGCGGAACTCAAACTCAAATCTGCACATTTGGAAATGGTTCTGGAACCAACCGGTTCTCCAGTCTCCAGATAGGTTTTGATGATGGTCTGAAGTATCTTCATCTTTCTATCATCTAATCCTTGGTCTGACTTCATCTTCTGCCTCCCTTCTTTCTTATTAGCACTCGGTAGTTTCGAGTGCTAACACCTTACGATTAATAAGATAGCACCTGTATTTTCGTTTGTCAACAGTGTTTATGCTTTTTTTATATTTTCTTCATCGGAAGCATAAATGCGGAAAAATAAGGAGAATGTTGTCCCCGTTTCTCCCGAACTTACCTTGATATACCCTTTTTGTCGATTCATGATATCGCGCGTTAAATATAGTCCGATTCCAACGCCATCAACTCCGGAAGAATATTTTCCTCTATAGAATCGATTGAAGATTTGCGCCTGCTCATCCTCCGGTATTCCAATTCCGTTGTCCGTAATATCCAACCGAACATAAGACGCATACTCCGTAAGCTTCAGCCAGACTTTTCCACCATTTTGTGTATATTTCACTGCATTATCCAGCACATTCGTAATCGCTTCCACCGTCCAATTATAATCCAAATACAACTGATACTCTCGTTCACAGTCAAATTCCATTGTAATATTCTTTTTCTTTGCCTTCGAATAGACAGATTTTACCGCCTGCAGAATCATATCATTCAGTCGATTTTTTTCCGGTTTCAGTACAATCATTCCGCTTTCCAGCCGGGACATTTTCGCAAAGCTGTTGACTAAAAACGTAAGCTGTTCAAGAGATGCCTGCAGAATCACCACATATTCCTTTCGTTCTTCCTACGATAGAGAATCGTCATTCAAAAGCTGCACAAACGTATTGGCGGAGGCTACCGGCGTCTTTATCTGATGAGAAATATCGGAAATCAATGTTTGAATCTGTTTCTTTTCCCGGAATAGCAAATCATTTTGCTTCAATAGAATTGAGCGCAATTTTAAAAACTGGTGCTGCAATCGCGAGAGCAACGTATCCTCCAATTCCGAGAAGATACGCACCTCCTGATTTCCCACCAGTTCCTCAATCAAAACGGTAAGCTGTTCCAACAAATCGTCCACATAACGATTCTGCAGATAGTCCAACACAAGAAATAAAACAAACGACAACACGACAGCAACCAGGAGCATGCATTTGATATCGGTTCGGATATTTGTCATACACAAAATTCCTATGATTGCTGTCGTAATGATTGTCTCTAATATGATAAGAATGATTCTGATATATTTAAAATGTTTCATGTTTATTCTCCAAACGTGTACCCGATGCCAAATACAGTAATGATATATTCCTGATTCTCATCCCCTAATTTTTGCCTTAATCGTTTGATATTCACACGCAATGTGTTGTCATCCACAAAGTTCCCGTCTATATCCCATAGATTCTCCATCAGCATGGTTTTCGTAACAACCGTTCCCCTGTGCTGCATGAGATAAGAGAGTAATTTGTATTCTGTCGCACTCAAATGGATTTCTTCGCCCCGCATTCTCACAAGACATTTTTCGGTATCCACTTCCAGCTCTCTATATTGAATCCTCGCATGGTCTGCGATAGTTCTTTTTAAAATGGCAGATACCTTTCGCCGCAGTACATCAACGGAAAATGGTTTTGAAATATAATCGTCGCATCCTACATCATAGCCGTTTAACATATCCTCTTCCGCATCATTTGCGGTCAAAAATAAGACAGGAAGCTGTGAAGTCTGTCTGATTTTCCGACAGAAATTCATCCCGTTTCCATCCGGCAGGTTAATATCGAGTAAAAATAAATCATATTTTTTCAACAGATATTTCTGTAACGCTTCTATATAAGCGTACGCCGCCGTCACTTGATGCCCGTCTTTTTCCAAGGCAATGGATATGCCTTTACTCAAAATTCTATCATCTTCTAATAAAAATATATTTGCCATCTCAAGCACCCCTCATACTAAAACAACAGGGCAGAGGTACGAAATATCTGCCCTGTGTGTAACACTAATTTCCTAAGTCATGTAAGCGTTCAATGACTGTTTCTTTTGAAACCGCACGATATACGATCGCCGGAACACTTA
>OFMK01000392.1_pt1 | contig 47900 bp, 67 predicted proteins | sample 1541781 | NCBI WGS metagenome assembly OFMK01 (sample SAMN04209250, study PRJEB22552) | human gut metagenome | biome: gut; material: feces | host: Homo sapiens | place: USA: Oklahoma
AAAGCAGGGTTCGGATTTGCGCTCAATGGTGGACTCTAACCCCTCAAATCCGAACCCCTTGTCAGAGGAAGAGGGTATTCGGAAAGTCTTGTTTTTGCAGGAGGTTAGGTTGTATGCGGTGGTAATGCGGAAGCCGTCAGGCTCGTCCCAGACCGTGACAGAGTTCACCATGAGGTCAATGATAATCCGCTTGAAATTCTCGTCCTCAATATTCCCGTCCTTGAATTTGGTAAGCCAATAAACAATCTGATCTCTGTCAATTTTACAGACATACTTCTCTTCTTCGGCTATTAATCGGAGAAGATTTTTCTTTTCCTTTTCCAATTCCACCAGACGGCTCATGAGAGCGTCAGAGGCAATGCCTTTCTCCACGGCTTTTGTGATATTGGCAATGCCGCTCTCGGTTTCCTTCATCCTTTCAGACAATTCAGGAATTCGGGTGTTCTCTCGCAAGTCTTTCTCTGTCTGGGAGATCGCCATGTCAGCCATTTCCTGAATAGCGTCATCGGTCAGCAGTTCCATAGCGTCCTGAGCCACGATCTGTTCAATCCACTCTTTCCTGAGAGGTTTCTTATCGCAAGAGTGCTGACGCTTCCGGGTGTAACAGGCGTAGTAGTTGTGTACGGCTCCGGTCTTGCTGGTGCCGCTTTCCCCGTTCATAGAGCCTCCACAATGGCCGCAGAACAGTTTTCCGGCCAAGAGGTAATCTACCTTAGCCTTGCCCCTTGCCGGGGCTTCTGCGTTCGCTGAGAGCCGTTTTTGGACGGTTTCAAACAAATCCTTGTCGATGATGGGTGGAACGCCCCCTTCCTTCTCAAAATCTTTGTAGCGGTAGACTCCGATATACCTTCTGTTGCGAAACATAGACTTAAAGCTGTTCCGGTTGAATTCAGCTCCCTTGGCTGTCCGGTAGCCTTTAGCATTGAACATACGGCAAATATCGGCTACAGTTTCTCCATTGGCATAGAGTTCAAAAGCCTCTTGGACAATATGAGCAGTATCGGGATTGATGACCAGTTTTTGATCTTCAATCTTGTAGCCAAGAGGAACATGACCACCGATACTGTGACACTTCAAAGCGGACTCTCTCATGCCTCGGGTGATCTTCTGAGAAAGGTCAGCGGAATAGTATTCGGCTATACCCTCCAAGACAGCTTCCAAGATGATACCTTCTGGGTTTTTGGAAATACCCTCGGTGGCGGACTCAACCTTGACACCGTTCTTTCTGAGCCTCATTTTGAAAACCGCACTGTCTTCCCGGTTTCGAGCAAAGCGGTCAAGTTTCCAAACAATGACCAGTTTCCATGTCTGGTGTACGCTGGCCGTAATCATCTCTTGGAAGTGGACTCGTTTCTCTACATCTTTCCGAGCCGTAGTAGCACGGTCAACATAGATGGCTACAATCCGGTAGTTTTTCCGCTTACAGTAGGCTATGCAATCCCGCAGCTGTCCTTCAATGGATTGTTCTTTTTGCCGCTCTGAACTGAACCTGAGATAAAGACATACATCGGTATCACCTTGGAACAGAGTGGAAGGGTCTTCTCTGAATTGGTTGATCTCTTCCTCTGTCAGCATGGACAGGTCAATGGGGAATTTGAACTTCTTCATAGAATTCTCTTCACCTCTCGGGCTTTACCTACAAAGCGGACTTGCTTGATCTCGTTCCCCTTAAAGACCATATCAGGGTAGTAAGGGTTGAAGGAATGCAGGGTAAGGATATTCTCTTCAAAGTGGACTTGTTTGATAAAACCGTCTTGCCGATCTACCACGGCCACGACAATATCTCCATCTTCAATGTCTACTTCACGCTGGATAAGGACTAAATCTCCATCATCAATCTTCGGGGACATACTATCCCCGGAAATTTTTATCCAAAAGCAATTTTCATTGTCAAATTCGTCATCTACATACTGCCAGCCTAAAATCATCTCTTCCGCAATCACTCCTACCCCAGCAGAGGCCAAACCGATAACAGGACGCATACCCCTTTTCTCATAGGGCAGATACTCTTTAATCTGGTCAGAATGAGGAAGGGGGTTATCTGTTTCGCCTTTAAGATACGCAACCGTGGTATTTAGTTCATTCGCTATGATTTTCAGATATTCTTCGGGCATTTCACTATCGTTTTTCTTTATGTCATTGAGATAGTATTTGGGTCTATTAAGCAAGGAACAGAGGTAAGTGATACTTTTTCCCTGTTCTTTTGCTAACGCCTTTATACGATCAGTGTTCACAGCAAAATACCCTCCTTCAAAAATTTCCTACTTTTTTAGGATTACCTATTGACAATCCTACGAAAGTAGGCTATACTCATAACAACAACGAAAGTTACAAACAGGCAACACTAATCCGAGGGGTCAAATTTCTCTTCTTTGAAAAGAAATTCGGCTCCTGAGTCAAAAGGAAATCTCGAATGCTTATTGTTCTGTGGCAAGTCCAGTATAGCATAAGAGAGTTTCCCTTGCAAGGATAATTTATAACTTTTGTTGTAAATCGAATGAAGGGAGGTAACACGATGGGAGCAACCCCCACCCCTCGCCCCTACTGGACACCTGACGCACCTGTGGTACGGCTGAGTGAGCCTGAGCGCACCAGCATTGCGGAGCAGATCAGAACCCTCGTGGAAGGTTTCAGTCTGACCTACACATGGCTCATTCGGCAGTTGTCCGATGAAGGACTGATGACCGACAAGTTTGAAATGTCGGCAACACTGGCCGGTGTCCGTACTGGTAGCAAGGCGGACGAAATTCTTCGCCGTTCCCTTTCTATCCTGCGAGAGTATCAGGAGCGCATGGGGCCGTGTAAGGAGCCATGAGTGTGTTTGTGCCAGAGGTACAAGCTCAGGCCAGAGCTGCAAGCCTGTTGCTGGCTCAGAGAGTCCGGGAGTATTTCACCGATGAAGGACACCGGAAAGAGTTTGAGGACTGGTACAGACAGAGAACCGGCAAAGAGTACACATGGAGGAAGGTAACAGAATGAGAAGGTTTTTCGGAGTCTTAGCGTTTCTCTCGTTCTTCTGGCTCTATGGAACAATCAGAGCTGTGGAACAGGATATGTTATCCCTCGGCACCGGGACAATCCACATGATCTTAGCCTTGGCCTGTTTCTATGTGTTCTGCAAATTGGCCGGAGCCTTTTACCCCACGCAGAAAAAGAAAAGCCGCTCCCGGTGTAGCAGACCGGAGAACGGCAAGCGTAAATGCTCACTCTAATTATAGCACGATGTTTGAAAATTGAAAAGGAGATTTTCACATGAATAAGAATGTATTTTCCCAGCTTGCAGCTGAGTTTGACCGCATGGAGCGGACGATCAATTACCAGAAAGAAGTTATTGCCTCCATGCAGAAGCCTCCTGTTTGTCCCTGTTGCAAGGTTCCCGCCGATGGCCGGATTTACGGTATTCCTGATCTTCCGAAGATGAAACTGGACGATTGCTCTTGGGCTGAGATTGATATGTACGGCAAGAGCGGAATGGCCGATAAGGTGTTCGCTTTAGGTGATACCAAGACGGTACAGCTGAAAGACGGCACCACCATTCATGTCCGTATCATCGGTTTCAATCACGATAAGAACAAGAATAACATCGTTCTCCCGATCAGCTTTGAAACGGTGGAAACCCTCAATGATGATTTTCAGATGAACCCGGAATACACGAACAAGGGTGGTTGGCAGAATTCTCAGCTCCGCAAGATGTTGAACAATTCCATCATCGAACTGCTTCCTGACGATTTACTCAGTGTCATCAAACCTTGCTTGAAGGAAACCTGTCTGGGCGGTGGTAGTCAGAAGATCGGGATGACCTCTGATCCTCTGTTTATCCTCTCCGAGCAGGAGATTTTTGGCCGGAAGATTTACTCTATCGGCGGAGAAGGCAAGTGGTATGACTGGTATCGTCAGGAGAATACCGAATACGGGAAGTGCAAGCAGAACGGTGAGCGGGATTGGCGGTGGGAGCGTTCGCCTGGTAGCGGCGGCACCGACTTTTTCTGCGTGGTGAGCGACTCGGGCGGTGCCGACAGTTACGCCGCCAGCAGCTCTCTTGGCGTGTCCTTCGGCTTCTGCGTTTAATCCAAAATCCCGTATCATCCCGCCCCGGAAGGGGCGGTGAGAAAGGAGAAGATATGCAATACCCAAGGGTTATTACGCTGATAGACGGAAAGAACGAAACTCTGTTCTCTGTTGACGATCTCGAATACCTGATTGACAAGTATATGGGCTTTGACACTCTAAAGTATTTCAGGGCCTTGCGGGAGGAACAGGCCGAACGGGAAAACAATCTGGCAAGGTCTATTACCGACCTAAAAGCCAAGGTTCATGACCTGACGGTACACATTGCGGAAATGGAGAGTGATTTCAATGACCAATGATAACCGCAAGGTAGGCACTTCCTTTGAGCAGACGCTATGCCGTAGGCTTTCGGATTTTGGCTTCTGGGCGCACAACCTCGCTCAGAACAAGCAGGGTCAACCTTTCGATGTGATTGCCGCTAAGAACGGTCATACCTATCCGATTGACTGCAAAGTGTGTGAGAAAGACATTTTCCGTCTGGAACGGGTGGAGGAAAATCAGTATTCCGCTATGACCCTCTGGCGGCAGACCGGTAACGGAGAAGGGTGGTTCGCCCTCAGAATGACCAACGGAGAAGTTTGGTTCATTTCCTTTGAAGACATGGAGAGAGCCATGCTTACCAGGAAAAGCCTTTACTGGTCTGAAATCAGACAGTTCGGAATTACCCTGAAAGAGTGGGTGTCGAAATGCGGATGGTAGTATCAAACCGGCTTCGCATTGAAGACCCATCCCCCGAGTTGATTGCGTGGTGCAAGAAAAATCTGGTACTGGCAAACCCGGATTACACCAAAAAGGCCAGAATGAACCTTTGGCTCGGGAACACTCCCCAGAAATTGTACCTGATGGAATGGGATGGAAACACACTGGTTCTCCCGTATGGTTGTTTCAATGATGTACTAAGGCTATCCCCGTTCATTGATGTGTCCATGGCGTTTGCGAAGCAAGAACCGGTAGATTTCCAGTGTGTCATCCCTCTCTATGATTATCAGGAACAGGCGAAAGCCGCTCTGGTGGAGAGTGGGAAAGGAATTTTGCAGAGTGCAGCTGGCTCAGGGAAAACCCAGATTGGAATTGCCTTGGCTTGTGAGATAGGCGAAAAGGCGCTGTGGCTGACCCATACAAGGGACTTGCTTCTGCAAAGTAAAAACCGGGCTGAGATGTATATGAACCCTGACCTGACCGGCACGATCACTGAGGGAAGAGTCCATATTGGAAGGGGTATCACCTTTGCCACGGTTCAGACTATGAGCAATCTTGACCTTGACCGGTATAAGGACACTTGGGGTTGTGTCATCGTGGACGAATGCCACCGGGTAGCCGGTACACCTACCGCCGTCACGCAGTTCTCTAAGGTGCTGAATGCTCTGGCCGCACGGCACAAATATGGCCTCTCTGCAACGGTTCACCGGGCAGACGGCATGATCGCAGCTACCTACGCCTTACTCGGAAAGATAGCCTATCAAGTGCCGGACGAGGCCGTAGCGGACAAGATCATGACAGTTGACATTCTTCCCAGGTACACGCAAATTGGCCTGAGCAAAGAGTTCCTTGATACGGACGGCACAATCATCTATGCCAAACTGGTAAATTATTTGGCTGAGGATTTTCGCCGGAACGGGCAAATTGTCTGTGATCTGGTGACTAATGGCAGTCACTATAATCTCATTCTCTCCGATAGGCTCTCTCACTTGGAATATCTCATGAAGCATTTACCAAAAGAACTGAGAGATAAGTCAGTCATGGTGGATGGAAAGATGACCTCTAAGAGAGGTAAAGCCCAGCGAGAAAAAGCCATTGAGGACATGAGAGCCGGTAAGAAACACTTCCTCTTCGCTACCTATGCGCTGGCAAAAGAGGGGCTGGACATTCCACGGCTTGACCGCCTCTATTTGGCAACACCTCAAAAGGATTATGCCGTGATCGCCCAGAGTGTAGGCCGGGTTGCCCGTACCTTTGAAGGAAAGGTGACACCTGTTGTCTATGATTATGTGGACAACGGCATTCAGTATCTTGTTCGCAGTTTCAAGAAACGCTGTACCACTTACCGCAAACTTGGCTGTCATTGGTTAGAGGGGGCGGTAGTGTGAGAGTGCTTGTGGCTTGTGAAGAAAGCCAGACCGTGGCGAACGCATTCCGGGAAGCCGGACACGAGGCTTATAGTTGTGACCTTGTAGAGTGTAGCGGTGGACACCCTGAGTATCATCTTAGGGCGGACGCTCTTGAAATCCTGAAAATCAAGTGGGATATGATTATCGCCCATCCACCGTGTACCTACATGAGCAAGGCCGGAGCCAGATGGATGTACCCCAAGGCGGGAGAGTTATCGCAAGAACGCTATGACCTCGCTGTGAAAGCGAAAGCATTTTTCATGAGATTTTTGATGGCCGATTGCCCCAGAATTTGTGTTGAAAACCCAAGGCCATTGAAAGTTGTAGGACTCCCCCCCCCTACACAGGTCATTCAACCCTACGAATATGGTCATTCATACAGCAAAGCAACGCTCCTGTGGCTGAAAGGCTTACCGCCTCTTAAACCTACAAAAATCTTGACCGAACACACTCCGTTTCTTCCCAGCAATACGGGAGCGTTTTCCCGTGGAGCCGGAGGGTCAAGAGGAACGGCACATGACCCTGTAACAGCGTCTAAGACCTTCCCCGGAATTGCAAAGGCCATGGTTGACCAATGGGGAAATTTGAAATAGGAGGTGCCAGTGTGAAAGATGATTGATGATCGCTATATTTTTGACTGTGAGGTTTTCGCTTTCGATTGGCTCTTTGTTTTTAAGCACAAGACCACGAAAGAGTACACGGTCATCCACAACGATAATGAGGCTGTGCGCCAGTTCATGGAGCAAGAACCCCTTTTGGGAGGCTTCAATAATAAGCACTATGACCAGTTCATTTTGAAAGCCGTCCTCTGTGATTATACCCCAGAACAGGTCAAAGCAGTCAACGATTTTATCATTGTGCAGGGGCATGAGGGGTGGGAACACCCTGATCTCCGTGAGAGCCGGGTCTATTTTGACCAATATGACCTCATGGACGATTGCCAGATGGGTTTATCCCTGAAAGCCATTGAAGCGCACTTAGGGATGGATATTCGAGAAACAACGGTGAGTTTTAACATCAACCGGCCTCTCACTCAGCAGGAACTTGATGAAGTTATTTTTTACTGCAAGCACGATGTAGACGCAACTGACCAGTTAGACGATCTGCGGCAGGGTTATCTTTCCAGCAAACTTACTCTGGGGAAAGAGAAGGGAATTTACCCGGCAAAGGCTCTGTATATGACCAATGCCAAACTGACCGCAGCTTACCTTGACGCAGAGCCGAAACCCCACTATGACGAGCGTGAGTACCAGTACCCACCGGCTCTGTTGAAGCAGTATATCCCGCAAAAGGTGTTTGACTTCTTTGACCGGCTGAAAGACATGAGCATTCCCAATGAGGTAGTGTTCAAGGAAAAGTTGGAGATCACCGTGGGAGATTGCCCTTGCACGATTGCCTACGGAGGTATTCACGGCGCAATTCCCTGTTACCGGGAAGAAGCCACGGAAACTCGCTCCATTCGGAATAAAGATGTTGCCAGTTACTACCCTCACCAGATGATCTTGAATGGGTATTGTAGCCGGAACATTCCCTCTCCCGATGTGTATGCCGCCACCATTGAGCGGCGTGTCAAGGCGAAGAAGTCAGGGGATAAGGCTACGGCAAACGCTCTGAAACTGGTTCTGAACACCACCTACGGGGCTATGCTCAATCAGTACAACGACCTATATGACCCTCTCATGGGCCGGTCAGTGTGTATCTCAGGACAGTTGCAGCTACTTGAAATGGCCGTCCATCTCACTCAGGAATGCCCCACGCTGAAAATCATCCAGCTTAACACTGATGGTATCATGGTCAGCCTTGATGACTCCGATGTTACCCGGTATCAGGAAATCACTCAGGAATGGGAACAGCGTACCGGGTTCGAGTTGGAAGAAGACCTGATAAAGATGATCTGCCAGAAAGATGTGAACAATTATGTAGAGGTTCCTTTCGAGGGGGAGCCGAAAATCAAAGGCGGGGTTCTTGTTCGGGGCATTGCACCAGCAGGAGCGTTCAACATCAACAATAATGCCTGTGTGGTAGCCAGAGCCGTCAAGGATTATCTGGCCTACGGTGTACCAGTTGAGAAGACCATTATGGAGTGTGATCGGCTCTTGGATTTCCAGTTGGTAGCCAAGGCCGGAAGTAAGTATGGTGACGCTCTTCATGAAGTTGACGGAGAATTGAATGTTGTGCAGAAGGTCAACCGTGTGTATGCTACCGAAGATCACCGGTTCGGGACGCTCTACAAAATGCACCTCACCACCGGCACTCCGGTCAAGATCGCCGGTCTTCCTTCAAGGTGTGTCGTGGACAATGATAATCACCTAAGCATTGATGTAGTTGACCGTGATTGGTATATCCGGCTGGCAAAGCGATATGTCCGTGATTTTCTCGGGCAGAAGCCTCCTAAGAGGAATACCCGGAAGGTGAACAAGGTGAAGAAAACCCTGTTATCCTTATTGGAGGGATAGGGTATGAAGGATTGGACAGGAACAATAACTTCCACTTTCAAGACCATTGGTGCCTCTAATCACACTGATAAGGAACGGGAACACAATGATTATTATGCGACAGAACCTCGTGCGGCAGAATTGTTATGTGACCTGTTTCAATTCTCTCCTTATATTTGGGAGTGTGCGTGTGGCGCAGGACATTTAGCCAAGGTTTTTGAGAAGCGAGGCTACCTTGTAAAAGCCACTGATCTTATTGACCGTGGATATGGAGAGGGAGGCATTGATTTCTTGAAGTGTGACCGGCCCTTTGCCGGGGACATTATCACAAACCCACCTTATAAATTTGCACAAGCATTTGTTGAAAAAGCATTATCCCTTGTAAGCGAGGGTCATCATGTAGCAATGTTCCTAAAACTGACCTTTATGGAGGGAAAAGGCAGGAAAGAGTTATTCCAAAAGACCCCCCCCCAAGGTTATTTTTGTTTCCAGTTCCCGGCTCTTATGTGCTAAAAACGGGGAATTTCAGAAAATGAAAGAGGGCGGCGGTTCCGCTGTTGCCTACGGTTGGTACATTTGGGAAAAGGGTTACACCGGAAATACGATTGTAAAATGGTTCAATTAAAAAATGGAGGGTTCAACATGAAGAAAAATCCTGGAAGAGCGGAGCGCAGACGGCTTTTCTTTAACCGCCGTCGGGCCGCAGGAAAGCAGAGAGCCAAGATGAACGAATATATCAGCTCTCACAGATTTTTGAAGAAATTTCAGGAGGTATAACAGATGGCTACCAAAACACCCGCTCCCGCTGTTGATTACAGCACCATGAATGCCCTTGCGAAATTGCAGTTGGCTCGGTTGAAGTTCCTGCAAGCCGGGGTGAAGAAGACCGGCAAGAACATTCACTTGGAGTTCATGTACTTTGAGCTGCAAGACATTGTTCCCACCGCTGAGGCGATTTTCACTGAGGTTGGTCTTCTGATGGTTCCCAGCGTTGGTAAGGAGTTTGCCACCGCAAAGGTCTATAACTGTGATGACCGGGACGAAGAGCCGGTAGTGTTTGAGGCCCCGTTCACGCAGATCAGCCCTATCATCTCGAACACCGGCAAGGTGGTTACGAATGAAATGCAGGCTCTCGGTAGTTCTATCACCTATATGCGCCGGTATCTCTGGCAGTTGGTTCTTGACATTATCGAAGCCGACAGCATTGACAACATTTCCGGCGCAGATGACGGTGAGGACACTCCCACTCCGGCCCCGAAAAAGACCCGGAAAGCCCCTGTCACGCAGGAACAGCGGCAGGAGATTAAGTCTGAACTGACTTCCGCTCCTGAGAATGCCGCCAGCGAGGAACAGATTGCCAATCTGAAAACCTCCCTGAAAAAACTCATGGAACTTGACCCCGATCAGGAATCCTTTGTTCAGAGCATTGCGGTGAAGACCGAGGGGTTCACGAAGATCACCGCTGATGTGTGTGACCAGTTGATCGCCGGGGTTGCGGATATGTTGACGGCCTACGAAGCGCAGGAGGGTTAATCATGAAATGGCTTGATGGAAAAATTCAGATCGTACCTCCCAAGCGTCCTAAGAAACTGACGGCTACCCGGTTCGCTACCGTTCTGGGACTGAACCCCTGGTCTACCCCTTTTGAGGTGTGGTGCGAGATTACCCGCACTTACCAGAAGCCCTTCGAGGACACCATTTACACCAAAGCCGGTAAGATTATCGAACCGAAACAGGCGGAGTACATGAAGAACACCTACTTCATGAGCAATCTGGTGACTCCGACTGACCGGTTCGGGAAGGACTACTTCAAGAAGACCTTCGGTGACTTCTTCCCTGATGTGGCTGTCTTCGGCGGTATGTGGGATTACCTTCTTTGCGACAAGACCGGTAAGCCCTTGGCCGTTCTTGAAATGAAGACCTCTAAGCGGGTGGAGGATTGGGCCGAGGACATTCCCGAGTATTATGCTCTGCAAGCTGCGCTCTATGCACACCTCCTGGGTGTGGACAGTGTTATCATGGTGGCCTCTTTCCTTGACCCCTCTGACTACGAGGCCCCTGAGAATTTTGTGTGCAGCTCCGCAAACACCATTACCCGGCCTTTCAAGGTGTCTGAGCGTTACCCGGATTTTGAGAAGCGGTATGTGAAACCGGCTCTGAAATGGTGGAAAGACCATGTGGAAACCGGCCTCTCTCCCGCTTATGACGAGAAGCAGGACGCAGAAATCTTGAAAGTTCTCCGTACCAATAACCTGTCCCCGGAAACTGATTTGGCCGATCTGGTGTCCGAGGCGGAAACCCTGAAAGCCAAATTGGACGCTCATGCCGCAGAGGTAGCGGAAGACGAGAAGCGGTACAAGACCTTGACCGACCTGATTAAGAAATCCGCTATGGCTCAATTCCGGGATGGAGATAAGAAGGTGTCTATTACTGGTAAGGCTTACACTTGGGAGGTCAGTCGTACTTCTACCTCCAAGATCAATAAGGACGCTATGAAAGCGGACGGCGTATTGGAGAAGTACACCACCATGGAAGACAGTTATCGGATTACTCCGAAAGCGATTAAGGAGGATTGAACAATGTATATTGACCCCTTTGTAGCCGGTGTTCTGGCTACCGTTATGGTAGAGCTGATGGCAAGCATTGTCTATGCTATCTGGGTAGGCAGAAAGAAGTAAGAGGTGTGCTATGAAATTTGAGAAATTCGTAAAGTCCCTTGCTTCCAGCGGCGTTATCTACAATCAGGCGATTGGTGATCTCCCTATCTGTGACCGTTGGCTGGCCTCTCCCTCTGTGTTCATGCGAATTCCCGTTACGGTGAAGAGTGTGACAGCTGCGGCCATTCAGGAAATGCCGAAAGCAATCTCCAAGATGATCGACCAGATCGGTCACACCGAATACGCAGAACTGGCAGAGGCCATTATGCCCTTCCCCGATGGCGGTATCAAGGATTGCATTCGGGTCTTCAAGACCAAGGACGGCACCATTTCCATCAAGATCAGCAATGATGATTGGTCTTTGATTGAAAAGTCCGACCTGTGCGAAATCCTCTATGCTTATGACATTGATACAAACTCCACCGTGGCAAAGGCCCTGTTGGTCAAGAGATACCCCGAGTTGCCGGACGATGAAGACGAACTTGTAGGTATCATCTTCCCGGTAAATAACGAAGTTTAAGGAGGACACCTACAATGGCGAAAATTGGACTGAGTGAGGGATTTACTCTCATTCCCGAAGGAACCCATGTGTTCAAGATCACGGCGGTCAACTACAAGGAAGCCTTTGGCAAGTTGGAGATCACTATGCAGACCCAGAGCGGAGCCAAGCATATTGAACGCTTTTCCCTTCTGAAAACCGATGGCTCTCCCAATGAAGGTGCCCTGAACGCTTTCAGTTACTTTGCCAAGACCGCTCTCAATGATTTCTCCCTAACTGAAATCGACCATGAAGACCTCGTGGGGTGCTTCATTGAGTGTGATGTGGAACATGATGTTCAGCCGAACAAGAACAAGCCGGATAAGACCGTCACATTCGCTCGGCTGACCGATAAACGGCCCTCTGAGGGCTGGGATGAAAGAGAAGCCCCCTCACCCGCACCGGCCTCCAAACCCGCTCCTGCGGCCTCCCAGACGGCAAAGAAGCCCTCTTTTGACCTGAATGCCCTATTAGGGTAAAACCGGACGAGGGAGAGCGGTTATATACCCTCTCCCTCTCCAATGGTTTGTTGAAATACATGTGGAAAGTGAGGATAAGATACTTTGACCACGACAAAGACAAAGGTGCAAATACACCGGGAGATTTGCGAGGAAATCAATGATCTCTATGCCCGGAAAAATCACGATTATGGGGACAGTTTTCACCAGACCTTTGTTGAAGAGGGTATGGCTATGGCCCGTATCAGGCTGGGAGATAAATTCAACCGGTTCAAGACTCTTTCCCGCTCCGGGGAACAAAAGGTCAGTGACGAATCTATCAGGGACACGCTGATTGATCTCGCCAATTACGCAATCATGACGGTTCTGGAAATGGAGGTTGCGGGAAATGAAACAGATTAGGACCGTGCGATACCGTTTAGACAACGCTTGTCAGTTTGACAATGAAGTAAACAATCTTCTGCTTGAAGGTTGGCTTTTGAAGAAAAGAACTGTTTTGCGTCCCTTTTGCCAGAGCAATTCAATGTTTATACACATCATGCTATATGCCGAACTGGAGAAGGAGGTTGCCGACGATGACGCTTAATGACTATCAGAAAGCCGCAGACCGTACTTCCGGCGATCTCTGCCCTTGGGACAAAATTCGGAATGGCTGTTACGGCCTGAACGGTGAGGCCGGAGAGTGCATTGACATTCTGAAAAAGGTTGAGTTTCAGGGACACACCTTTGACCCAAACCGGCTGATTGACGAGTTGGGAGATGTGCTGTGGTATGTAGCGCAGACCGCTACCGGCCTGGGCGTGTCCCTTGCAGATGTGGCCAAGCACAATATTGACAAGCTGCGGGAGCGTTATCCCGATGGCTTTGACCCTGAAAGGAGTGTTCACCGGCCCGAGTATGAGGAAGGAGTCTGCCATGAGTGAAAATGAAAGACTCAATGCCCTTCTGGACTTCATGAAACTCCCAGACGGAAGCCCTTTAGTCACGGTCAACATGATTGACTGGCTTGTGACAAACGGATTTTTCCATGCTCCCGCCTCCACTAAGTATCATGGCAATCATGAAGGTGGCCTCTTTGACCACTCTCTCGCTGTGGCAAAACACTTGGTCGGCCTGACCGAAAGTTGTCAGTTGAAATGGAAGAATTGCCGCTCTCCGTATCTGGTAGGAATGTTCCACGATCTCTGTAAGATTGACCAGTACCGTCACCCGAAGTTAGACCTTCACCTTTTGGATGGAACTGAACTGTATTCCGAGCATGAGTGGGAGTATAACCCGAACACTCTTCTGAAAGGGCATGGAGATAAATCGGTCATGCTTCTCTCTCAGTTCTACGCTCTGACTGAGGAAGAGATCATGTGTATCAGGTATCACATGGGAGCCTTTTGCCCGAAAGAGGAATGGAACGATTACACCAGAGCGGTAAGAGCCTATCCGAATGTCCTATGGACACATCAAGCGGATATGCTGGCAAGTCATGTGGAAGGAGTTTGACCATGTATCAACCTACCGTTGTTTTTGATTTCGATGGTGTCATTCACTCTTATAAAAGTGGCTGGAAAGGAGCGGAAAACATACCTGATCCTCCTGTTGATGGTATTCAACAAGTAATTGAAAATTTGCAGGAAAGAGGTTATCGGGTAGTTATTGTTTCTTCTCGTTGTACTACATCGGAAGGAATTAAGGCAATCGAAAATTGGCTCAAACACTATGATTTTCCTCAATTGGAAATCATGTCTGAAAAGCCTCCCGCTGTTGTTTATGTTGATGATCGAGCCATTTGCTTTGATGGAAATTGCGACACCCTCTATGAGAAAATTTCCAATTTTAAGCCATGGTATCAGAAAGGAGTCTGACCATGAAAATTATTGAACCCAGCGTGGAGCTTGTCAATGCTCCCTCTTATCTGAACATTCTATCTCTGATTGAACAGGCCGGGCGCACTTGTTACAAGTCCGAGAGCAAGATCACCGAAGACAGCGCAGAGAAGTTTGTCAGGAACATTTTGAAGCGAGGCCATGAGGCCGTCATTGAACACGGTATTGTAACTGTCCGGTTTATCTGTGACCGGGGAGTAAGCCATGAGATCGTCCGTCATCGGCTGGCCTCCTATTGTCAGGAGTCTACTCGGTATTGCAATTACAGCAAAGAACAGTTCGGCACGGAGATCACTGTTATCTCTCCGGCATGGACTTCTCCGGGGTACTACCCTTATACCGTGTGGAAAAAGGCTTGTTCGGAGGCTGAGGTAAATTACTTTACCCTCTTGGACATTGGTTGTTCTCCGCAAGAGGCCCGGTCTGTGTTGCCGAACAGCCTGAAAACCGAGGTGGTCATGACAGCCAATCTAAGGGAATGGCGGCACTTCATTAAACTTCGCTCCGCTCCCGCAGCTCACCCGGATATGCGCCGGGTTGCCAGAATGCTCTATGATCTTCTGTCGGTCAGATACCAGGTCTTCTTCGAGGACATTGAGGTATGAGCCATGATTGTTAAAAAGGCCGGAGGAAAGGTCTACGGGGCAATATTTACCGCCGCAGAGAAAAAGGCAATGGACATGGAGATCAACCGACAAATCATTGAGGCCGATAGACGGTACACCGATGATATTGACGCTATGGTTCTCTATACCCTCATGGTTCATCTCGGGTTTGGCCCTAAGCGGTTGCGCCGGTTCTATGAGGCTTTTTCATTAGAACATGACCGGCTTATCCAGCACTACGAAATGCCGGATGACTACACATGGCTCTGTAAGGAGCAGTTGAAGAAAATTGGTGTCGATGTGGAAGCGTGGAATAGAGAAAGGGGAAGTCTTCATGACATTCGTGAACAATAACGGGAAAGTCCCGTATATCATGGTGGCCGGTGCCGATCATGTGTCCGGCGAAATGCCTATTGCAGCTGCGGAGCAGATTTACAACGAGGGCAAGAAGAGAGCCAGCAACCGGTTCCCCGGCTATCCGGTCTGCGTGAACGGGAAATATTTCTTCGCTACGGTAAAAACCTCTTCCCGGAAGAAAAAGACCGATGACGAATAAAGTCTGGTTGATCTTCCTTGCGGTTTTCCTTCTCCTGTTGTCCTCCTGTGCGTCAGAGCCGGTTCCCAATGAGCAGGAGCCTCCCACTCAGACCGAACCGGTTGACCAGATAGAAAGCCCCTCTCCCTCTCTCTCGCCATGGTCAGAGGAAGAGATCACTGTCCTCTCTAAGATGGTGTGGGGAGAGGCGAGGGGCATTCCCTCTGACACCGAGAAAGCGGCCTGTGTGTGGTGTGTGCTGAACCGGGTGGACTATGGTTATGGGAACATCGTCATGGTAGTAACCTCTCCTTATCAATTCGCTGGATATGATATAGATAACCCGATTGATGATGAAATTAAAGCCTTATGCGAAGATGTTTTAACCCGGTGGTATGCCGAGAAAGCCGGAGAAACCGATGTTGGCCGAGTTCTCCCCTCGGACTATATGTGGTTTACCGGAGATGGAGAACACAATTATTTCCGCAATGCCTATGAGGGAGGTAAAACTTGGGATTGGAGTCTGCAATCCCCTTATGAGAGTTGAGAGGTGCCAGTCATGTATGAAAAGATACCTACCGAACTAAAGCAGAAAACACAATGGGTCAATGTGTGGAACGGCTCTAAGGTTCCCATGCAGACCGGCCAGAAGAAAGCTGCGTCCTCTGTCCTACCTGACACTTGGGGCACTTTTGACTGTGCTGTGCTGAATGTGGCAAACGGCATTTATGACGGAATAGGGTATGTTTTCAACGATGACGGTCTGATCGGGATTGACATTGACGATGGTTTTGCCGATGGCCTGTTAAATCAACTCGCCTCAGACATTATCAGCCATTGCCAGTCTTACACCGAGAAGAGCCGAAGCGGACGAGGGGTTCATATCCTCCTGAAAGGTAAACTCCCCTTCAAGGGCCGCAACAATCGTAATGGCGTGGAAATCTATCGGAGTAGCCGGTACTTTATCATGACCGGAAATGTCCTGCTTTATTCGGAGATCATTGAAAATCAGAAAGCGGTTGACTATGTAGTTTCCAAGTATTTTCCTGACGCTCCGAAAGAAGGTGCCGGTTGCTCCGCCTCTCAACGAATATACTCACCTATCTACCGGAAACCGGAACATGGCAAGATCACGCTCAAACCTGAGTACCCGCCCATTACTACCGGAAGCCGAAACCTGAGCCTTACTTCGCTGGCCGGTCAACTTCATAATCAGGGGTATTCCAAGGCAGACATTTACAAAGAGTTGCTGTTTGCAAATCAGCAAGCGTGTAAGCCCCCGCTTCCCCGAAGTGAGATTGAAACAATCGTAAATTCAGTTACCAGATATAGGAGGTAATTTCAATATGAAGTCTTTCAGGCGTGGGGACATTGTTCTGATTGATGTTCCCATCGTGGACGGGAGCAGAGTTCAGGGTGGAAACCGCCCGTGGCTGATCGTGCAGAATGATGTTGGCAACAGACACTCTCCCACCACGATTGTAGTCCCTCTTACCTCCAAGTTAAAGAGAATGGAAATGCCTACCCACGTGATTGTCACGGGAAAGGGCATTAAAGCAAGCATGGTGGAGTGTGAACAGGTACGAGTCATCGACAAATCCCAAGTCAAAAAGTGTATCTGTACTCTTTCACCGCAGGTTATGTCCTATGTGGACAAGGCTCTGAAAAACGCTTTCTTCTACGGGGGGGTATAAACGATGGAGAATAAGATTTGCCCTTTATCTATTATGAGTCCTGCTGAGTGCCCGTTCATGAATTGCAAAAAGAATGAATGTGCATGGTGGGATGAAGACTCTCAGGTGTGTGCGCTTTTGACCTTAGCGAGATCAGTTAGAAAGGTGACAAGAAATGGCAGATGAAATTTTGACTACCGAAGAGCAGGAACTTTTTCAGCTCTCTAATGGCCGGTACATCATGGATAAAGACCTCTCTCAGAAGATGTTTTACATCAAGGAGGCAAAGCCTGAGAGAAGTCACCAGATCAGCGGCACCGGTTATTCTTGGGACGAGTCCGGCATGGCGGAACTGTTCTCTGAGTGCTATCAGAATGACACCCGCTTCTGCCCGGAAGCCAAGTGCTGGTACACCTATTCAAAGGGTGCGTGGCGTAAGGACATTGGCTCTCTACTGGTAGCGGAGAAGATCAAAGAGTTTTGCCGCCTGATGGCTCTCTATTGCGGGGAGATTGACAATGAAGACCGCCGCAGGGAGTACATGAAGTTCATCTCTAAGATGGGAGATCGCCGTTTCCGTGACCGGCTCATGAAGGACGCCGCCAGCGTCATGCCGATCACCTCAGAGGAATTTGACGCAAACCCCTACCTCATTAACTGTCGGAACGGAACTTATGACCTTCAAAAAATGGAGTTCCGGGAGCATGATTGGCACGACTTTCTGACCATGCAGACCAATTTCGACTACACTCTGCAAGACGCTGAGTGCCCTCGGTGGGAGCAGTTTATTCAGGAAGTCACCTGCAATGACGCAGATAAGGCCGACTATCTGCAAAAGGCTCTCGGGTATTCCATGCTGGGTACGGCCAATGAGGAATGTATGTTCATTCTCCATGGCAAGACCACCAGAAACGGCAAGTCTACTCTTCTGAGTGCCATTCACCACCTTCTCGGGGATTATGCCTCCGTGTCCCCGGTGTCCATTATCTGCAAGTCCGACCGCTCCAAGAACGCCGAAGCCGCAAGTCCTGTCTTGGCCTCTTTGAAGGGTAAGCGGTTTGTCACCATGGCCGAGAGCAATCAATATGGACGGCTGGACGAGGAAACAATTAAGCAGCTCACCGGTGGCGAAGAGATCAAGGCCCGGAACCTCTATGAAGCCGCTACCACCTTCCTCCCGCAGTTTACCCTTTGGCTCTCCTGCAATGACCTTCCCTCTGTCAATGACAAAAGCCTGTTCGCCTCTGACCGTGTGCGGGTGATTGAGTTCAACCGACACTTCTCCGAGGACGAGCAGGACAAGAACCTGAAAACGGAGTTCCAAACCCCAGAGGCTATGCAGGGTATCTTCACTTGGCTCTTGGAGGGCTACTTCAAGTATAAGCGGTTCGGCCTGAAAATGTCCCCGGCTATGCGTCAGGTGGTCAAGCAGTATGAGAAGGACAATGATATGGTGTTACAGTTTTTGGAGGAAAAGTGTGAAAAGGCCGGAGGTGCCTACACAAGAGCCAAGGCACTCTATGACGCTTATAAAATTTGGTGTAAGTCTAACGGCTATTTTGTGTGTAGCGCAAAGCGGTTTAATGCTGACATGGAGGCACACCCAGAATGGCACGGAGGAAAGACCGTTTATAATGGCTACCCTTCTTACAGGGATATTCGTATGAAAGGAACTGTTTGACATGAACAAGAAAAATATGCGCCGGGTGTCCTTGCTGGTAACAGCACAAACGGCGAAGAACTTAGACCGCCTCGCAGCTATGTCCGGTTACTATGAGGTTGGCCGGGTGGTGGATAAATTGGTCAGGGAGAAAATGATCTCCCTCCGGTGTGAGAAGGAAGGTGTACCGCATGGGTCTGGTGATTTTTAAGGGAGATACCAAAATTGGAGTGTATAACTTCCCCAATGTGAAGCGTCCCCGACTCTGCGTTGAGAAGGGCAACAGCGTTACCGCCTATGCAACTTTCAGGAATGAAGAGTGTGCAGAGATGTTCATGAATGAACTGATTGATATGTTCGGTTTGAAGAAGGAGCCTTGACTATGCTGTTTGAGGAATGCGGACATTACTCGGGAGAGTGCCCTTGCCTGACCTGTAATGAAGAGTGTGCAGCTTGCCAAGTTGCGCCTGATGGGTACGCCGTAGACACTGATCGACTTTGCAAGAGAGCGAGAGAGTATTGTGAAAGTGGGAGGAAAGATAGCCATGATGACGGTGTTTGAATGCCGGAAATGCGGCCACCAGCTCTTTGTTCAAGAGGGAAAGAGTTTTCCTAAGAGGTTGGAAGATATAGCCGGTATGTCTTGTCCAAACTGTGGTGAACAGGCTGAGGGTCTGTGGGGATTACTCGGGAGAGCGAGAAAGTTCCGAGGGAAGATACTTTGTAATTGGGAGGAAACGGAATGACTGTTAAGGAATTGAGAGCCAAGTTGAGTACGGTGCCCGAAGACGCACAAGTGGAAATGGTTATGTGCCAGAATGATAACCCTATTGAGGACGCTTGCCGAGTAGACAAGATGGTTTATTTTCAGTGGTTAGAAAAAGATGGAGCGTCATCGGTGGTATTGTACCCGGCGTAGTCAAATATATTTTGTGTAATCAACTAAATATATTTTTCTGGTGAGGGTTGGTGAAGAATTTGGTGATAAACTCTCCACTACCGGAAAGCCTTGTGGTGCAAGGGTTTGAGGCAGTTTTTACCCCCTATTTTTATAAATTCTTGTATAAACCCCCTTATAGAGAGTGATATATAGAGGACTTTACTGCAAAAAGCCTAAATTATTCACTAAACTCACTAAAGGTAACTGAAAATAATTAGTGGAAGGAGAACGACTATGAGTGATAAAGTGGTAGATTTACCGACTCCCTCTCGGGGCCGTGGCCGTCCGAAGGGTACTGGTGGGAATAAGCGTCCTGATCGGACTGAGGCTATGAGTGTCCATACTGAACCGGGTGACAATCGGAAGTATCTTCAACATTCCCTAAGAATGTGGGATTGGCCGTCTGTGGACATGAAGGAGCCTGAACAGGTGAAAGAGCGGATTGGTATGTATCTGCAAATCTGTTCTGAGGACGATATGAAGCCAAGTGTAGCAGGGCTGGCATTAGCCTTTGGAGTGGATAGAAAGACTATCTGGGCTTGGGCTAATGGTGTAGATAGTGCCTATCTTCCCAATGAAAGCCGTAACTTTATAAAAAAGGCGTACCAATTTTTGAACGCACAAATGGAAGATTATGCTCAAAACGGGAAGATCAATCCGGTGGCCGCTATCTTCCTGATGAAAAATCACTTTGGCTATCAGGACAAGCAGGAGGTTGTTCTTACCCCGAACAATCAGCTTGGGGAGGCCGCTTCTGCGGAAGAGTTACAACAGAAGTATATCGAAGCTGCGGCCAGCGACTATGACTCGGAAGAGTGAGCGACTTTCCGACTATCGCCAGCGACTATCGACTATCGACTATGAGCCGAGCGACTTTGAAAACGGCCAGCGACTATCGACTATGAAAGAACCGCCGAACCTCCTATCACGGGAGATCGGCGGTTTCTTATACCCAGATCAGGCAGGAGGTTTCCGGGCAGATGGGCCGGAGCAGTCCGCCTCTGGTATATCTGAAAAAGTACACTTTTCCATACACCCGGAAGACGGCAGAAAAAGCACTGAAAAAAATTTGTGTTTAGGGGTTGACAACTGAATTTATTCAGTGTATATTAAAGGCACAAAACAAATTCAGTGTTTTGCACCTTGAAAATTTAATCCCCGCACACTTTTTCCGGACGGCTGGCGAAATACGCATACCAGCGTATCAAGGCCGAAAAGAGAAAGCGGAGCGGAATATATAACGAAAGGTCGTTTGAAATGGCCTATATTAGAAAAACCGTTGATCGGTGGGACATTGAAACAAATTACGGCTACGGGTGGGAAATAGAAGATTGTGAATATACCAGAACAGAGGCAAGAAAACGCTTGAAAGAGTATCAAGAAAATTCTTGTGGCCGGTTTTCTGTTCGGTTAGTAAAGCGCAGAGAAAGGAAGGTTGAACAATGAAAACAACAACGAAAGAGGCTCGCCAGAATATCCGGCAATACATTTTAGATCATTTCGACTCGTGCGGTTATGATTTTACCGGCCCTTGCAGCTTCCCCAATGTGGCTCGGTTTATTCTGGCCGTCCATACAGAGGAAAAAGCATATTCCCCGGAATACCAGAGCCGGAAAGGGTACACGAACGAGAAAGTTTTTACAGAATGGGCGCAAGGCTTGCCCTCTGTCCTTGACACTTGCTATTACTATAACCGCTCCGCCGTTGATGATCTGGGCGCAATTCTGGAACAGTCGGAGCGGGAAAAAGCCAAATACACGGAACAAGAGGCCGAACAGCTCTTGACGCATTTAATTTACCGGGAATTGAAGAAAGGGGCGGCGGAAAAATGAAACAGTACACAAAGAAGCAGCTGCGGGAGTTTGTACGGCTTGGTTTGGCTGTTGATCTGACAGAGGCGGAGCCGGAAAAGATACCGGCCAGTTATACGAAAGTGGGTTTTAGTCGTGGTATTTACGGCCTGAATGGTGGGTTGATCTGGGATAATGTGTTAGGCGGCTATTATGTCATTCTGGCCCGTTCTTCTAACCTGTTTCGGATTTTTTAAGGGGGTGCAGCTATGAATAAAATTCAGGTTGGCGGATTTATCCGCATTAGCAAGCGGGAGGCAGAACGCCGGTAGAAAAGGCGGTGTAATATGGTGCTTGTGGCGTTGCTTCTATTCCCTGTTATGGTGCTATTTGATTGTGTGAGAAAGAACAAATAATAAAGCCCCTTGTAAGGCCGTGTAAGCCTTGCAAGGGGTTTCTTTATGTCCTGATACTGGCCCTATATATAACGGCTCTTGTGCGGCCTTGTGTGGCCTATTACAAGGGCTTTTATTGTGTTCCCTCTGGTATGATCTGCAAGCTGCAAGGATTTTCAATTAAAATTTTCCTTGATTTTGAAATTGAAATTGGTTTTGACCGGGGCATGATTGCAATAAATCAATGTTTTTTTTTCCTTTTCGTGTGGCCGATCTGCCCGAACCGGGGCGGGGGATATACGAGCCGGAGCCGGGGCGGGGTGAGTGCCGAAAATTCCGACAAAAATAAAAAGGCTTTATTCTAAAGCACAAATCTTATTCAGTAACAAAATATTTTTAACTTTCTATTGACAACAAAATAAATTCAGTGTAGAATGTAGTCATCACAGAAAGAGGTGAACACCATGTATATCAACAAGGCCATTCGTGATTTGATGAAGACCAAGAATGTTTCCCTTCTGACCATGGCAAAGGCTCTCGGGAAAGAGCGTGGCAATGAAATCAGTTCCCGTCTGAGAAGCACGAACCTGTCCTTCAATAGTGCTGTGGAAATGCTCTCTGCCCTGGGCTATGAGATTGTCATTCAGGAGCGGAAGCCCGGTGTCCGTAGGGCTGACCAGATTGTGATTGACCAGAAGGAAGACCCCAAGTATGATCTGAATGCTCTGCTTGGCTCAGAAAGCGAGAAAGAGTCATGAGGTACGGATATGGTAGAGTATCGGCCAGAGATCAGAACCTTGCCCGTCAGATAGCGGCATTGAAAAAGTTTGACCCTTCCCTTTCTGATGACCGTATCTACACAGACAAGCAGAGCGGAAAGAATTTCAATCGGGAGCATTACTTAGAGTTAAAGGCCATTTTGGTTCCCGGAGATGAAATTCTGGTCGAAGAGTTAGACCGTTTTGGTCGGAACAAGGCGGAGATCAAGACTGAGTTGGAGTGGTTCAAAGAACATGGTGTTATCGTCAGGGTGTTTGATGTTCCTACCACGCTGATTGACTTCCACGGTCAGGAGTGGATTGGCGAGATGGTCAACAATATCCTGATTGAAGTCATGGGAGCCATGGCGGAGCAGGAGCGGAAGAAGATCAGGAAGCGTCAGGCCGAGGGTATAGCTGCAATGCCGGTGGTGAATGGCCGGAAGGTGTCAGGTAAGACCGGAAGAGGGTTTGGCCGTCCGGCCTGTCAGGTAGACAGCGAAGTGTTCCTGGCTCTTGTCCAGCAACAGAAAGAAGGACTGATTACCGTGAATGACGCTTGCCGTCAACTCGGTATCAGCCGCCCCACATGGTATGATCGAGTGAGAAAGGTAGGTTGAATATGAAAAAGACATTGAGTTTCCTGTTGGCATTACTTATGGCCGTTTCCCTGTGTGCTTGTGGTGACACTTCTACTCCGGCTACGGATGATACCCCTTCTCCTGAGCAGTCGAGTAAACCGGAAGAGTCGGTGGTAAATGAAGAGTCAGTTGAAGAGGAAACAGAATATACTTCTTATCAGGAAATTTTAGACGCTTATACCGTCAAACTTCAAGAGGCCACTCCCGGTTTGATTGAGGAATATAATGCGGAAGCTACGGAGAATACCGGTGGTCTTGAAGGGCTTGCCACGATCTGTAATGAGAAGGTGTCCGCTCTCGCTGAGATTTCCATGGAGGGTATTCAAGAGATGGCTAATATTTACCTTCATGTGGGAGATGGCACCGATAACGAATATCAAGAGTGGAGTGGAAAACTTCAAGATGTGTATTTGACAGAGGCGGCTAAAATTCAGGAAGCCTATATGGAGTCTGCGAAGTAATTCATAGGAGGAATTTTATGTTGGAAGATAGATTGAATGAGTGGGTCAAAAAGGTCGTAGCTGCGAAGAACGATACGAGCCGAGGTTGCACCAATACTCGGCAGATGATATTTGATGTGGACAAGATTATAGCAGAGGAATTTGACCACACTCCCATGTTTTTTGAAAATATGTAAGGCTCTTTCAATAGGGAAGAGCAACAGCCACTACGGGCTATCGGAGAAATCCGGTAGCCCTTATTTTTTTTGGAGGTCATTATGGTAGTAAATATTTTGGGAACAGAGTACACCGTTAACCTTGTAACTGAACAGGCCGAGCCAAGGCTTGAAGGGTGTGACGGCTTTTGTGATGAAACTACGAAAGAGATCGTGGTGGAGAATTATAAAAGGGGTCAGCAGGGAGAAAAAGGCCGGTTGGAGATACAGGAGAAGAAAAATATCCGGCATGAGATTGTTCACGCATTTCTGTTCGAGAGTGGTTTGGCCGAGAACAGCGAGTGGGCGCAGAACGAGGAAATGGTAGATTGGTTTGCTTGTCAGGCTCCCAAGATTTATGCGGCCTTTCGAGCGGCAGGAGCGATTTGAGGTGATGTTCTATGGATTATCGTAAGATCGCAGATGGCATTCAGAGATATATCGAAAATAAGCCGAATGACCACACGGCCTATGTTGACTTGTTATCCCTGTGCCGTCAGTGGGAGGAAGAAGATTTTCAGAGCGCACATGACATGAATGGTGAGCTGCGGAGGCTCTGTGCCAGACAGTTACATTTTGTTTCCCCGAAAGAAGCGGACAAGTTTTATGAGGCATGGCGGAAGAGTCTTCTTTTTGACGCTCCCTATAAGTTTGACGCTTTCATGACCTACATCGAACTTGACCGGAAGCCTGAAAAGCGGTTTTACGCCCCCAGACGGCATTACCTGAAACCCATGGTGCAGGGCTTCCAAGATGTACTTGACGGAAAACTGCGTCTTTTGACAATATCCATGCCGAAAAGAGCCGGTAAGTCACAAACAGGTATCAATTTTGTTAATATGCTTTCCGGGAAGTACCCTGACCGGTCAACCCTGATGGAAGGAACGGGAGATGACCTTGTAAAGAGCTTCTACAATGGGTGTCTGGAATATCTGACTACTCCCAATGAGTATCTGTTCTATGATGTGTTCCCGGAGTCCCGGTTGGTTCAGACCGGAGCGGACACCAAGATTATCAATCTGAAATCCAAGTCCCGGTTCCCTACCATCATGTGCCGCTCCATTGACGCTCGACAGGTGGGTTTGTCTGAGGCCACCAATGTCCTCTACCTTGATGACTGTGTGGAGGGCCGTGAAGAGGCAAAGAACCGCCAGCGGCTCGATGATAAATGGGAAGTGATCTCCGGCGATATTATGGGCCGTGCCATTGAGGGTACTCCCATGGTCTTTACCGGTACTCGGTACTCCATTTATGACCCCATTGGCCGTATTCAGGAACACGCTCAGAGAGAGGGGTGGTCTTGGAGAGCTATTGAAATCCCGGCTCTTGACCCAATCACGGACGAAAGCAATTATGAGTATGAGCGTGAGGGACAGAAGGTGTTTACCACGGCTTATTTCCGGGAGCAGAGAGAACTTCTGTCTGCGGAGCAGTTTGAGAGCGAGTTTCAACAACAGCCCTTTGAGGCCAAGGGTCTTCTCTTCAACAAGGACGAACTGAATTATTTCTTCGAGTTGCCTCCTGATCGGGAGCCGGACACCATCATTGCCGTAGGTGATACCGCCGAAAGTGGTTCTGACTCTACCTCTATGCCGGTTGCGGTCATTTATGGTACTGAGGTCTATATTGTCGATGTGGTCTTTGATGACGCTCCTGCTGAGGTGACAAAGCCCGAGTGTGCCAAGTGCCTGATCTCGAACAAGGTTGCCTCTGCCACCTTTGAGGCGAATAATGCCGGTCAGTATTATGCCAGAGATGTAGCGGAGATCATTCGCCAGCATGGGTACTCCATCGGCATTCGGACAAAGCGGACGATTTCAAACAAGCAGACTCGAATTGAGTTTGCGTCCGACAATATCAAGAAGAATTTTTACTTCAAACACCCCTCCACCTATAAGCGGGGTAGTCAGTATTGGAATTTCATGAAGGAACTGACCACTTACACCAGAAGCGGCAAAGTTCCCCATGATGACGCTCCTGACTCCCTGGCCCTGTTGGAAAATGAAATTCGTATGCTGACCGGGAGTAAGATCGAGGTATTCAAGCGTCCCTGTTGAAAGAAATTTTTGACTTTTGCACTCTCCAATGGTATTCTAAAAGATTAGGCATTGACAAGCATTGGAGTATTCGATATAATGAACAGTGATGAAGTAGGTAGAGGGGAGGTGTCTTTGCGGAATGAAGCCTCTGTGCGGTCGTAGAGTGATTTATACCGATGTAGAGGAAATCACGGATGGAAATGTTGTGAGTGTTCTGCAAAAGGCACTCGCTATCCACCTTCAAAATCGGGCTGAGATTGATTATCTCTACCGGTATTACAAGGGAGATCAGCCCATTCTTTACCGAAGGAAAGAGGTTCGGCCTGAAATCAATAACACTGTGGTTGAAAACCGGGCCAATGAGATTGTTTCCTTCAAGGTCGGCTATCTGATGGGAGAGCCGGTTCAGTATGTCGCTCGTGGTGACGATAAGGCCGTTGCTGAAAGTGTGACCAGACTGAACGATTATATGCTCTCTGAGGATAAAGCTGCCAAGGACAAGGAGTTGGCGGATTGGTCGCATATTGCTGGTACTTCTTACCGTATGGTTCTCCCTGATGGAGAAGCCAATGTGGAAGAGGACGAGTGCCCCGCAGAGATTTTCACCCTTGACCCTCGATATTCTTTCGTGGTGTACGGCACTTCCCTTGGGACTCCGGCCAAGATGGGTGTGAAGTATGTTCTGCTGGAAGACGGTACCCTCCTGTTCAGCTGCTACACGCATAATCACTTTTTCGAGATCACGAATACTTGGAATATCCAGCGGAGCGAAGAGCAGATTTTGGGTATTCCTATCATCGAATATCCGGCGAACAATGCTCGTCTGGGTGCCTTTGAGATTGTGCTTCCCCTGCTGGACGCTATCAATACGGTAGAGTCTAACCGGCTGGATGGTGTAGAGCAGTTCATTCAGGCCCTTATGCTCTTCCACAATGTGGACATTACCTCTGAGGATTATAAAGAGCTGCGGGAAGAGGGTGCAATTAAGTTCAAGGACATTGACCCCTCCCTAAAGGCGGAAATCCAGTATTTGACCGCAGAGTTAAATCAGAGCCAGACGCAAACGCTGGTGGACGATATGTATGATACCGTCCTCACGATTTGCGGAATGCCGAACCGTAATGGTGGTTCTTCCACCAGTGATACCGGTTCCGCAGTCATCATGCGGGATGGTTGGTCGGCGGCAGAAGCCAGAGCCAAGGACAGTGAACTGATGTTCAAGAAGTCCGAGAAGGAGTTCTTAAAGCTCCTGCTTCGGATTTGTAGTGATCTTGGGGACTTGGAGTTGAAGTTGTCGGCGGTGGAAATTCGGTTTACCCGCCGTAATTATGAGAACATTACCGAAAAGGCGAATGTTCTGATCGCTATGCTGAATAACTCCAAGATCGCTCCGCAGCTGGCCTTTACCCATTGTGGTATGTTCACTGACCCGCAGATTGCTTACAACATGAGTATGGAGTACGCAAAGGAGCAGGAGAAGAAAGCCTTAGAGCTTGCTTCTAAGCAGAACCCGGATGGAGGGAATGGTGGAAATGAACCCGGAGGTCAAAAGTCCGGCTCTGGTGACACCGGAGGCGGTTCAGACGATGAATGAAATCCTTTCCCGTGGCAAGGGTGTTGAACTTGCCGTGAGAAATGGTAGGCTGGTTCTCTGGGAAACAGCCAGCAAAAAGAAATATGAGGCCGTTATAGCGAGATAACGGTAACAGCCATTACGGGCTATTGGTGAGAGTGGAAACGCTCTTACCGATAGCCCGTTTTGTTTTTGATTTTAATGCCGTAAGGCTTGAAATGGTCAGTGAAGACCTAAAAACGCAAAAGGGAGAAAACCCTACCAAAAACGGAAAATAGTGCTGAGGGAACAGCCTTGTTAAACGCAGGAGGTATTTGTTATGGCAAAGATTGACACCAGTTTGATCGAAGGTTATGCGGACATGACCCCGGAACAGAAGCTGGCCGCTTTGGAGGCTTTTGAGTACGAGGACAATGCCGCAGAGCTGGAAAAGCAGAAGAACGCTCTTTCCAAGGCAAATTCTGAGGCCGCTGAGTGGAAGCGTAAGCACAATGCTCTTCTGTCCGAAGAGGAAAAGAAGAAGCAGGAGGACGCTGACAAGCTGGCCCAGATGGAACAGGAGCTTGCCGATCTCCGTAAGGGTAAGACCATTTCGGAGTATAAGGCCAAGTTCGTTGCTCAGGGTTACGATGAAGCTCTGGCTGAGGAAACCGCTCAGGCTCTTGCCGATGGTGACAGTGCCAAGGTCTTTGCCAATCAGAGCAAGTTCCTCGAAGAGTATGCGAAGAAGGTCAAAGCTGACGCTTTGAAAAAGACCCCTAAGCCTACTCCCGGCGCTGGTTCTGGTGGCGGTGCGATTGACTACGACAAGAAGATTGAAGAGGCGCAGAAGAACGGTGATCTGGCCGCTGTTGCCTATTACAACCGCCTGAGAGCGCAGGAAGAGGCTGAACAGAACAAATCGTGAGAGTAAAGGAGAATGACTTATGGCAGATGTTCTTGCTACCAGTTTTGGAGTATTGAACTACTCCGGTATGCTCTTCAATAAGGGCAATACCCGTTGTCCCCTGTCCTCCATTATCGGCGGCAGGGCGAAGACCACCAATCATGTTGAGTTCGTGACCGGTCAGGAGTACACCACTGGCGGAGGCACACAGCCTGCTATCAGCGAAACCGCCTCCCTGACTGCCCCTGACGCTACCGTTGTCACTCGGACTCAGAAGACCAATGTGACTCAGATTTTTCAGGAGTCCGTAGGTATTTCCTATGCCAAGCAGTCCAATATGGGTACTCTGAGCGGTCTGAATGTGGCAGGTCAGCAGGCTAACCCGATCAATGAGCTGGACTTTCAGGTTGCAGCTAAAATGCAGAAGGTTAACCGGGACATTGAGTTCACCTTCATTCAGGGAACTTACAATAAGGCCACCTCTGACGCTACCGTGAACAAGACCCGTGGACTGGTGGAGGCTATTACCACCAATGTCACCGCTATGGCAAGCAAGCCCCTTGGTCTGTGGGATATTGCCGACATGGTGAAGAAGGTTTATGGGGCCAATGCTCCCACCGATGGCCTGTGCCTGTGGTGTGACGCTGTGACTCTGTTTCAGGTTAACGCTGACGCTGTACAGAACGGCCTGACCGTGGTTCCCGCCGCTCGGGAGATCAACGGTATTGCTCTGTCCAGTGTGGTTACTCCCATCGGTGTTGTCTACCTGTACCTTGGCGAGTGTCTTCCTGCTGGTACGGCCCTGCTTCTGAACCTGAATGTGATCGCTCCCGTTTATCAGCCTGTTCCCGGTAAGGGTAACTTCTTCTTGGAGCCTCTTGCCAAGGTTGGTGCCGGTGAGAAGTATCAACTCTTCGGTCAGATCGGCCTTGACCACGGCCCCGAGTGGTATCACGGCAAGTTTACCGGTATCTCTACCGAGTTCACCGCTCCCACTTACAGCCGTAGCGTGTATGTGGCGAATGCGGCTGACTTCCCCGGTGGTTCTGCGGGTTAAAGAGAAATTTTGATGGAAAGGGATGACAGAAATCATGACTGACGCTGAAAAACTGTCCATGTTGAAGACCATGACCGGCGAAACAGATGAAGCCATGCTTTCTGTCTACCTTTCTATCGCCGCAAATAAGGTTTGCCGGAGGGCTTATCCCTTTGACGAAACCGTTACCACCGTTCCGCCCCGGTATGACTTCAATCAGGTAGAGATTGCAGCTTACCTTGTGAATAAGCGTGGTGCGGAGGGAGAAACGGCGCACAGTGAGAATGGTATTTCCCGTTCCTATGAGGATGGAGATGTACCGCCTACCCTGTTGCGTGAGATAGTTCCCTTTGCCAGCGTCATCAAGGGGGACTCGACCTCATGAAGATCATGGAGCGTAATAAATCGTCCTATTGGTACTTGCTTTATGACAAGAAAGAGCCGGTTCGGGACGAGGACGGCAATGAAACAGGAGATAGCCGTGTGGTCTATAAGGCCGCTGTCCAGCGTCGGGATAATGTGTCGGCGGCTACCGGTTCGGCTCAGGTGGAGCAGTTTGGTAATTTCATCTCCTATGACAAGGTGATTGTCACTGATGATCTCTCTTGCCCCATTGATGAAAATACCGTGCTGTTTGTTGATAAAGAGCCGGAATATGACGCTGACGATAATCCCCTCTATGACTACATCGTGCGGCGTGTGGCTAAGAGTCTAAATTCCATCTCCTACGCTATAAGCAAGGTGACGGTATCGTGAAGACGATTAAAGTACCTCTGTCTGTGGCCGGGATTGATAATGCCATTCGGGAGCTTGAACGCTACCAGAATTGGTTGAAAACCCGAGCGAACCTTCTGCTTGATCGGCTGGCCCAAGAGGGATTGTCTGTCGCTTCGGCCAATTTTGCGAAAGCGGAATATGACGGAACGAATGATGTTTCTGTGTCTGTTGAGCAAAGGGCAACCGGAGCCAGAGCGATTGTCGCTGTTGGTGCCTCTGTCCTTTTCATTGAATTCGGAACAGGTGTTGTTTACCCAGACAATCACCCGGAAGCTGCGGAACACGGTATGCGCCGTGGAGAGTATGGAGCCGGTCATGGTAAGCAACAGACATGGGGTTACTACGGTGAAGCCGGTACGAATGGTGTTGAGTTCACCAAACCGAACGGGAATACCGTAGTCCTTACACACGGCAACCCGGCCAATATGTCTATGTATGAAACCGTAAAGCATTTAGAAGGGGTTTTGCCCCGGCTGGCTCAGGAGGTGTTTCGATGATTGATGTAGAAAATCAGATTTATACACCGATTGCCGAAGCCCTTCGGAAAGCCTTTCCGGGTATTGACACAAGCGGGGAATATGTCAAAGCCCCTTCCACCTTTCCCCATGTAAGCATTGTGGAGCAGGACAATTACCCCACACTGACTCACCTGAGTACCAGTGACAGCGAAGAATTTGCCACGATCATGTATGAGGTAAATGTCTACTCCAATAAGTCTTCTGGGAAAAAGGCACAGTGCCGGAGCATTATGAAAGTCATTGATGATCTCATGTACCGGCGCAACTTCACTCGCATTTCCCTTTCCCCAGTTCCCAATTTAGAGAACGCAACAATTTACCGTCTGGTGGCCCGGTATCGGGCTGAAACGGATGGTGTAAATCTTTACAGGAGGTAACAGAAATGGCAATTAGCACTTACAAGGTCTTTCTGATGAAAAAGGGTGCCAGTGCTGACACCTATGAGAAGCTGGTTGACATTAAGGAGTTTCCTGATCTGGGCGGCGAGCCTGAAATGCTGGAAACTACCACGCTGTCTGACAATATGCAGACCTATATTGCCGGTATTCAGTCCCTCGATGGTCTGTCCTTTACCGCTAACTATGATATGACCGATTTTCAGAAGCTCAAGGCTCTTGAAGGTCAGACCAATAGTTATGCTGTCTGGTTTGGCGGTCAGGAGAGCGGCGGTGTCGTGACTCCCGATGGCTCTAACGGCAAGTTCGAGTTTGACGGCCAGTTGTCCGTCTATCCCGTTGGCGGCGGCGTGAATGAGGTTGTGGACATGAACATCTCCATTGCCCCTTCCACCCCGATCACTTTCTCTGCTGAGTAATCACAATCGGCCTGAATGATAAGGAGGATTTATCATGGCTAAGACACTGACAATTAAAGACCCCGTTTCCGGCGAGAGTTATACGCTGGAATACACCCGCAAAACCGTTGAGATCATGGAGAAGCAGGGCTTCATTGCGGACGATGTTGACCGCAAGCCCATGACCATGCTTCCCGCCCTGTTTGCTGGTGCGTTCCTTGCACACCACCGCTGGGTCAAGAAAGATGTGATTGACCGGATTTATGCCCGTCTGCCTCGTAAAGACGAGCTTCTTCCTAAGCTGGTGGAGATGTATAACGAACCCATTCTGTCCCTCATGGAAGAGCCTGAGCAGAATGGTGATGACGAGGGAAACATGGACTGGACGGCGAACTGGTAAGCGAGTCGCTGTCCAGCAAACCGGGGGGCGGTGGCGGCAATCGCCCCGCTCCCCGTTTCGCTTACACGGAAAAGTTCTATCAGGTCTTCCCCTACTATCTTGCTATCGGAATGACCTACGAGCAGTTCTGGGAGATGGACTGTGATCTGGTGAAATATTACCGGAAAGCGGCTCGTATTCGTCAGGATTTGAAAAATCAAGACGCATGGTTGCAAGGAATGTATGTCTATCAGGCAGTAGGCAATTTGGCCCCCATCCTTCGTGCCTTTGCGAAGAAGGGTGCAAAGCCTCAACCCTATCCTGAGCAACCCTTTGAATTGAATGTGAGGCAGGACAAGAAGGTAGAGAAGACCAAGGAAAAGAAACAGGACGATAAGGCAAAAGCCTATATGCAGATGTTCGCAATGTCGTTCAACAAGAAATTTCAGGGGAAAGGTGGTGGAGTAAATGGCCGATAATGTTGAAATTCAGGGCTTAGAGTTTCAAATTCAGGAGAACAGTGAAGGTGCTGTTTCCGGGATTAACAATCTCAAAAAGGCTCTGAGCGGTTTGAAGGGTGCTACTGGTGCCAGTGTTACCGGCCTGAATGCTACCAGTAAGAGTATTCGGGAATTGAAGAATGCCCTTTCCGGTCTGAATAGCGGAGATGTGTCTAAGAAGTTGACTCAGATCGCTACGGGTCTGAAAGCCTTGGAGTCGGCCAAGAACATTAAGATTTCCAGTTCTATTGCCAATCAGTTAAACGCCCTGAATGCGGCTCTGGCAAATGTCCGGTGGACGGACGGCGATAAGCTCAGAACCCTTGCTGATGGCCTGCGTCCCCTGTCTGAGTTGGGTAAGGCCAATATGACCACCTTTATCAATCAGCTCAAAAAGCTCCCTACCGTGATTGAGGAACTGGAAAAGGCTGATATTGATAAGTTTACCCAGCAGATGAAAGAATTGGCCGCAGCTATGAAGCCCTTTGCGGATGAAATGCAGAAAGTGTCCAATGGCTTCTCTGCGTTCCCTTCGAGAATTCAAAGGCTGATTAGAAGCACGGAGCAGTATAACGGAACAGTCAGACGGGCTACCAATAGTACCAGCGCATGGAACAAAGTAGCAAACGGCCTGAAATTCGGCACGATGATTTATGGCCTGAGCCGGTTGGCTTCTATGATTGGTACGGCTATCACCAAGTCCAATGAGTATCAGGAGAACTTAAACCTGTTCACCGTTGCTATGGGTAAATATGCAGAGGAAGCCTTTAATTACGGGAAGACCGTAAGTGAAATTCTGGGTATTGACTTGTCTGATTGGATTAGAAATCAGGGTGTGTTCAATACCCTTCTGACCGGTTTTGGTGACACGGCTGAGAGAGCGGCCCTTATGAGTAAGAACCTGACTCAGCTGGGCTATGACCTGTCTTCTTTCTTCAACATTTCCGTTGAAGACGCTATGCAGAAGTTACAGTCCGGTATCTCTGGTGAGTTAGAGCCGTTACGCCGTCTTGGTTATGATCTCTCTCAGGCAAGATTGGAAGCAACTGCCCTGTCCCTTGGAATTGATAAGAGCGTCCAGTCCATGACTCAGGCTGAAAAGGCAGAGTTGCGATATTACGCAATCATGACTCAGGTGACTACCGCTCAGGGGGATTTGTCGAGAACCTTAGAAGCCCCGGCCAATCAGCTCCGTGTTCTGTCGGCTCAGTTTAACATGGCGGCACGGTCTATCGGTAATATCTTCATCCCGGCCCTGAATGCCATTCTCCCCTACGCAATCGCTGTGGTTCAGGTCATCCGGGAGATTGCTGACGCAATCGCCTCCCTGTTTGGCTTTGAACTGACGGAAGTTGACTACTCCGGTATCACAGCAGGAGCCAGCGGAGCCGGTGACATGGCTGACAGCCTCGATGAAGCTGCGGGAGCGGCCAAGAAGTTAAAGCAGTACACCGCTGGATTTGATGAACTGAATGTGTTCTCTCCCGATAGTGGGAGTGCCGGTTCCGGTATTGGAGCCGGGGGAGGCGGCGGATTTGATTTCGAGCTTCCTGAGTATGACTTCCTGGGTGACGCTGTTTCCACTCGAATTGACGAGATCAGGGCCAAGATGGAGCCTTTTGTCACTTGGGTCAAGGACAATATGAATGAAATCTTGGAAACTGCGGCGGCTATCGGTACGGCTATGTTGCAATGGAAGGTTGCAAACGGCATTCTCAACCTCTTTAACACCGTAAAAGGCTTGTCCGGCAAAAACCTTCTCTACAATATTACCTTCGCTGTTACCGGCCTCGGCCTGTTCTTGGACGGCTGGGACAAGATCAAGGAAGCCATTGAAGACATTCTGGACAACGGCCCCAATCTCACGAATGTCACGCAGTTAATCAGCGGTTTCGCTGAGGGGCTTGGGGTGGCTTTCCTGGCACTCGGGAATGTAAAACTGGCCGGTGCCTCTTTGGTCATTTCTGGCCTGAGCGGTATTGTGTCGAGCATTTCTGATATGGTCAACAGCGGGGTCAATTTTGACAATGCTACCAATCTTGTCAGGAATATCGGTATCTTCCTGAGTGGAATTGGTCTTCTGACCAATAACCCGGTCTTGACCGGTGGCGGTTTAATCCTTACCGGTATCACTCTCATTGTGCGGAACTTCTCTGATGTTGTAGAGGCTTTCCGTACCGGAGATTGGAGCGGAGTTGATAAGGTGGAATTGGCCGCTGGACTTCTTCTGACGGTCGGTGGGTTCCTGTCCGCCCTTGGCACACTCAATCAGATCGCTTCCAAAATTGGAGCGGGTAAGGCGGTAACAAGTGCTTCCACCACTTTGCAGGAAGTGGCAACCGCTATGGGTAATAGCGGCGGAGGGGGACTTAACGGTACTCTGAAAACCCTCGCTCAAAATCTCGCTTGGGGGCTTGTCGTGATCGCTGAGGTATCTGCGGCGGCAATCCTTATCGTGGGAGCAATCGCTATCCTTGGGACAGAGTTAGATCAGGTTGGAAAGGCTTGGGAGCCTGTCATTGAAAACGGAGGCACAGTGGCAACCGCAATCATTACGGGAACCACTCTGCTTACCGCTATCGGACTTGCCGCCTATGCTCTCGGCACCGGTGGTGTAGCCATTGCTACCAATGTCGGACTCGGTACGGCTATTCTGTTGGAGTTGGGTGTCGCAACCGGTCTGTTCATCGTTGAGGTCTGGGCCATTGGGAAGGGTCTTGACGAGATCGGTCAGGCGTGGCAACCCGTTATCGACAACGGAGAAACGATTGCTACCGGCATTGGAGTCGGAACCGGCCTCCTGATCGGGATTGGTGTGGTTACTGCGGCTCTCGGCGCAGCTACGGTTGCCAGCGTGGGGCTTCTCCCGGTAGCCGTTGGCCTCGGTACTGCCATTCTGGTTGAATTGGCGGTGGCGTTTGTGGCCTTTACTGACAGCCTTGTGAGCGTGGCAGATGAATTGACCTTCAATCTCTCTCCGGCATTGACCCGAGTGAACGGGGTTCTTCCGGCTCTCACGGTGAATATGTCTAACTTCGTGGATTTCATGTCCACCTTTGCCGGGGAAATTGGTTCCTATACCGAGTCCATGGGCGGTATCACCTGGGACAGTATTGTGAGCGGCTTCCAGCAGTTGTTTGCCGGAAACCCCATCGGGGATTTTGCAGACGATGTGGCTGATATTGCCGTAGACACCGCAAACCTGAATGAACAACTGGTGATCGCTGTACCGGAGGTTCGTCAGGCGGTAACTCTGGTAACTCAGTATTCCGCTCTCATTGACCAGTTGGAAAGCCTGTTGAATGACAGAGAGGCCGTGGTTTTGTCCGGGGCTATGTTTGTCAATATGCAGGAGGTAGGCGTAAATCTGGTGACGGGTTTTGCGTCCGGCATGAATAGTCAGGCCGCTTTGTTGAACGAGAGTTTCTCCACGATCACAAATGGCATTCAGGTGACTTACACTACCATGCTGACCACCATTCAGACCCAGACTACCACGACATGGGTGAACATCTACACTGTGAGCGTTACTCAGTGGACGATGATTAGCACCTACCTTACCACCACTTGGACTACGCTGACCACCACCTGGACTACCACGATGACCACCCTCAACACCGGTTGGTCTACCGGGTGGACGCAGATGACTACCGGGTGGAACACTTTCCGCACCACCTTCCAAGCCACGCTGACTACCTTCTCTACGCAGACTACTACAAAGTGGTCTACGATGTGGACGCAGATGACCACCACCTGGACTACTTGGCAGACCGAGTTCAACACCAGTTACGCCACTTGGAGTACGGAGTTGTCTTCTCAGTGGGGAAGCCTGTGGAGAGGGCTTGGAAATGTCGTGACCATTGAGTGGAACGGCATTCTGATGACCATTGAAACCGGCATGAACAATGCCATTGCCGCAGTCAACAGCGTTATTCGAGAGATCAATAAGTTGTCGGCATTCACGGGAATTAGCCTGAGTTACCTTTCTCAAATCCAGATCGACCCCATCCCCTATTATGCTCAGGGCGGGTTTGTTGATGAAGGTCAACTCTTTATCGCTCGGGAAGCCGGTGCTGAGATGGTCGGTGCCATTGGTAACAGGACGGCGGTAGCCAATAATGACCAGATTGTGGAAGGTATCTCCGCTGGTGTGGCAAATGCCAATGACGGCGTGATCGCCGCGATTTATGCGCTCATGAACCTCATTGATGACAAGGATTTGTCCGTGTCCATCGGTGATGATGTAATTGGCCGGTCTTATGACCGGTATAGCAGAAACAGAGGTGTCCGTGTGAATAGCGGAGCATTCTCGAATGCCTATTAAGGGGGTAGGGATATATGGCGGCTTTTATCAAAATCAACGGTCATGAATATCCCTGCCCCCGAAGGGGCTTGGAAATGCTTGTGGCTACCATCGTGGACTCCGCCCGGAATGCAAATGCCGTGGTGGTAGGACAGGTGGTAGGCCGTGAGCAACAGAAGTTGAACAAGCTGGAATGGGCTTACCTGACAGCGGAACAGTGGTCGGCCATCTTGAAGGAGTTCTCCAATTTCTATGTGACGGTCAGTTACCCGGATATGGTGAACAACACCTGGACTACTCGGAAGATGTACCCCGGAGATCGTACCGCAGAGCCATTCCACCTTGACCCTGTGACCAAATTACCCATTGACTACATTAACTGTAAGGTCAATCTCATTGACTGCGGTGAACCGCTCTAAGGAGGGATAGGAGCATGAAATCTGTCAGCAACGCTTATAAGGCCAGCATGAAAGCCATGCTCCGAAATCGTTCCTATGTCCGTATCACTTTCGGCAATGTGGACACCACCGCAGCTACGGACGGCGAGTGGGAAAGCAATGGGGCGGCAAGTATTTCTGAATTTGAAACGGTGGATTATGCCTACCAGTATGGAGATACCTATGTGTCTTTAGAGTTGAACCGGTGGGCTTTGGACGGAAAGAGTCTGCTTGTCCCTACCGGGGAAGATGTGCAGGACGGTTTTATTTCGAGCCTCATGAGTGACGCAGAGGGGAATTTCACTACCCCTCCGGTCATTACACGGGAGTTTTCCTTGAAGCATATCTTCCCCGGTTTAACACTGACCTTCGACACCAGACAGCAGGAATGGCCGCTTGAAGTGACCGCAGATTTCTACTTGAACGGTGCCGTTGTTGATACCCAGACGGTTGCTATTACCAGTGTCCAGACAACGATCAGCACTACCGCTACGGAGGTAGACAAGGTAACAATCACTTTTGACCGGTGCTTGCCTTATCGCAGACCCCGATTGGAGAATGTGCTTTATGGCCTGAATGTCCAGTTCGTGAACAAGGATATTGTTTCCACCCAGCAGAAGCATGATGTTGACCCCCTGAGCCGGAGGTTGCCGACAGAAACAATGCAGTTCACGATCTTGGATTATGAACACAAGTATGACCCTGACAACCCGGCTGGTATCTACGCCTATGTGGACAAGAATTCTCCCATTGAAATCCAATTCGGCTATGAGTTGCCGGACGGCTCTGTGGAATGGATAAAACCGGACAATTATGTGTTAAATGCCAAACCCAGCGCACAAAACAATCAGGCTACCTTCAACGGCACCGGCCTGATCGGGAGTCTGACCGGAACCTTCTATAAGAGCAAACTCGGTTCCAAGAGCCTTTACGACATGGCCCAAGAAGTTCTTCTGGACGCAGGACTGACCCTGACGGAGCAAGGTGAAAATCCTTGGGAGATTGATGACGCTCTAAAGGATATGTTCACCACGGCGGCTCTTCCCATCGACACCCACATGAACTGCTTGCAGCTTATCGCTCATGCGGCCTGTTGCCGCCTCTACACGGACGATGACAACATTATCCATATCAGACCCTTTGGTGTAACAGTCATCGGCATATACAACGGCGTATGGGCTGACAACGGCCATGTATGGTTCAGTGAGTGGGACACGATTGATAAGGGCAATACCGCTGAAAATACCTATGTCACTTTCGAGTTGAACCGGTGGACGCTGGGCGGTGAGAGTCAGATCATTCTTCCTGACAGCAATGCCGGTCAGAGAGGTTATATCAGTGAGGCCATGACCGGAGCAGACGGCTCTTTCACAAATCCCCCGGTATTCACAAAGACCTTCGATGTACCTCATGATCTTCCGGTCTTGGCAATCCGATTTGATACGGTTCTTGACGAATTTCCAGGTGCGGTTCAGGTGAAGTATTACCACGATGACACTTTGCTTGATACCCAGACCGCCACTATTGACTCCGTGGAAGTGTATGTGTCCTCCAATTTGGCAATCGAGTGTACCAAAATTGAAGTGACCATGATCGGAAATCTCCCCTACCGGAGAGGTAGAGTCACAAAGATCTATTACCGGGAAACTGATTTCACTCTGGACTTTACCTCCATTGGAGAGAATAGTCAAAAGATTTCCAAGATTGACGAGTTGAAATCTGTTTCTGTTGCCCGGTATTCTTACACGGCCTCCAATGACACTTCCACACTTTATGAGGGAACGACCACCGAAACTGAGCTTCATGTTGAGTTCTCTGGTCTTGCACAAGATGTTCAAATCTCTGTATCTGGTGGAACATTGGTGTCTTCCAATATCTACGCCAGAGCTGCGGACTTGGTGTTATCCTCCGGCACTAAGACCGTAACGATCACGGGCAAAACACTGACTGAGAATTCGGTGGTCGTTTCCTACCCCGTTGCTCAGTCCGGCGAGATCGACAAGGAGGAAAATCCCCTTATCACTAATGATACGATGTGTCAGGCTCTTGCCAATCATGTAAAGAGTTATCTGCAAATGCGGAACACCTATGAGGCCAATTACCGGGGCAACCCGGAAATGGAAGTGGGTGACATTATCGGTTTGCAGACCCTTTACACTGACGAGATGGACGCTCTGATCTTGGTGGACGAAATCACTTTTGACGGCTCTCTGAGCGGAAAGATGACGGTGAAAGGCTTGATATGAGTGTAATTGATAATCTGATTTTCGACAGAACCCAAGCCGATGTTGACCGTGTATTTGAACTGAAAAACAAAATCCTGACCGGGGGAGGGCTTTCCGCCCTCACCTCGGAGGAACAGACAGAATACATGGCCGGAATGAAAGGGGCTTACAACTACACCGATTTCAACCGGATTGGGGAGGCAATCTCCTATCTGGTAGAACGCATGAAAGCCCTGGCTATCTACGATGACAGCATTATCCCGAAGGTGGATTGGGCGGTGGGAGATTGGCCCACGCAGAGTCAGATTTCCAATCTTCTGACCTGTCTGACCAAACTGAGAGCCAAACTCAATCTACCGGCAAATGCCCCTTCTGTCCCTGGGTCTATGGACTACATGACCTATCAACTGGCAAATGACATTGAGCAGCTACTTTTCATGATCGACAGCAGAGTGACGCAAACAACCGCTCCTTTCCCCTATACAGGGGTTCGGTACTGCGGTCAATAAAAAGGAGGAACATGAAACGCTATGAAAGACACCACCATCAAAGGCAACGGGAAGTCCAGTATCATTCGGGCACCTTCCGATATGCCCGCTACCTTCGAGGAATGGAGGCAACAGCTGATCGCCGGAAACGGCTACTTAGATGTTGTTCTGAACACCGACACCACCGGAGCAAACGCCGGTTGTGATGTGGTGGGAACACCTCTGAGTAAGGCAAATCTGCTGGATGATACCACGAAAGCGGCACTGGAACTGGACGGGGCAGACCCCACGGTGAATGACGCTCTCTACGCCCTGAGCCAGAAGGGTTCTCCCGCCGAGTGCCATGTCTATGCCGATAACGGCACCACCGTTACCATGACTAAGGGAACTACGGTGCTTTCTGCTGTGGCCTCTGGTGGGGAAGCGGTTCTCTATCCCGCTGAGCTGGGCGATTGGTCTATTCAATACACCTACGGCGGCACTCAGAAGACTAAGACTTACACGCTGGAAGTTATTGGCATTGTGTATGTCTACCCCTTCAATATCACGGGCACCTTGGAGCAAACCGATTGGTCTGAAATTGCTCTGTGTTCTCAGTTCGGACAGGCCAAGAATTATTTCTCCGTGGGCGATCAGAAGACCGTCAACATTAACGGTACGAACTACAAGGTTCAGATTATCGGCTTTGACCACGATCAGTTGACTTCTGGTGGAATGGCCGGTATCACCTTCCAGCTTGTGGACTGCCTCAATCAGACTGCAAACATGAACAGTTCTAACACGAACGCCGGTGGCTGGAACAATTCTGCCATGCGTACTCGAATGAGTACCTACCTGAGTCAGTTACCCGCAGCTCTGCGAAATGTTATTAAGACGGTCAACAAGCGGACTTCCGCTGGCAATCAGTCCTCTTCTATCCAGACTACTCAGGACAAGTTGTTCCTGCTGTCTGAGATTGAGATTTTTGGTGCTACCACTTACTCCTTTGCCGGTGAGGGTACTCAATATGAGTATTATGCCGCTGGCAACACCACCATTAAGAAGGTCAATGGTTCTGCGAACTACTGGTGGGAGCGTTCGCCTCGTAGCGGCAACACCAGCTATTTCTGCATGGTGGGCAGCTCGGGCAATGCCGACTATAGCGGCGCCAGCGACTCTAATGGCGTGTCCTTCGGCTTCTGCGTTTAATCTGTCATCCACAAAAATCCCGCCCCGGAAGGGGCGGTGTAGGAGGGTAAAATGTCAGTCCCCAAATTTATGCGGGGAGAAAGTAATGTGCAGTTCATTGAAACCGCAAGACGCTTAGAACTTCACGCTTTCTCCGTAGTCACGAAAGCACCGAAACGGTACGGCCCATACCTTCTCTATCCGATCATGCACCTATGTTCCACGGTTCATGACGAGGTGAGAGCGGCCAATAACATCTACCCCACAAACAAGCATGAAGCGCAAATGCGCCGGGACTGTCTTACCAGAGCCAATATTGCCTTGCAAAACCTCAGTCCGAAGTTAGCCCTTCTCTATGACGCTATTCTCCAAAACCCAGAAAAATACCCGTGGATTGACCACGCTATTCAGGAGTTCGGAGAGTATATCGTAGATGAAGCCAAGTTGATTTCCAGCGTGAAGAAATCTGATCGGAAAAGGTACAAAGACCTTCCTGATTAGTTTTCTCTAATATGGGTCAAGTCCTGTTAAACCTTGCCTGTTCTGCGAACAACTGGTGGGAGCGTTCGCCTAATAGCGACAACACCAACAATTTCTGCATGGTGAACAACTCGGGCAATGCCAACAATAACAACGCCAGCAACTCTAATGGCGTGTCCTTCGGACTCTGCAACTTCGTATAGGTCAGTCGTAGTAACCCCATTGGGTGAAATCAGTACCTTTTGCAGAGGGAGGACTTGTACCCTGCCTATGGGCTAAAACTTCCGGGCACATCGTTTGAAATGCGCCCACCCCGAAAGGGGCACTCCGATGTAATCAGCCGGACGCTTCTTGCATGGTGAGTGATGTACGGTAACTCATTTCATGGCTGGTATTACTACGCAGTTAGAACCCGTACCCCACAATCATACTGTACGGAGGGAAATCTTTTCATGACAAGTGCGGAAAGAAGAGAAGTCCGTTATCAAAGAAGAAAAGCCAAAAGGGACGAGGCTCGTAGAAAGCGAAGCATGGCCTGTGGCGATTTTGATGAAGTCTTCTCATTCCGACACCTATATCTTTCGGGAAAGAAATGTTGCAAGGGTGTTTACTGGAAATCCTCTACACAACGCTATATCGGCAACATTATCCCGAATATCGCCCTAACAGCGAGATCGCTGAAAGAGGGAAACTTTTACCACCGAGGCTTCCATGAGTTCACCATCATGGAGCGTGGTAAGAAACGGTATATCCGCTCTGTCCATATCACAGAACGGGCCGTGCAAAAGTGTCTGTGCGATTACTGCATTGTTCCGATCTATTCATCTTCTTTCATCTATGACAACTCGGCCAGTCTGAAACACCGTGGCATGGACTTCGCCCTGCGGCGTATGATCTGCCACTTGCAAAAGCATTATCGGAAACATGGTCTGGCCGGTGGTATTCTGATTTTTGACTTCAAGAGTTACTTCGATGAAGCACCACACGGCCCTTTAGCTGCGGAAGCAAAGCGGCGGCTCCATGATGACCATGTGCGTTCCCTGCATGACAGCTTTATTGCGGATTTTGGGTCGGTGGGCTTAGGGCTTGGAAGTCAAATCTCTCAGACAAATGCCCTGCTTCTTCCAAGTCCGATTGACCACTATTTCAAGGAAATACTTCGGATTAAAGGCTACGCCCGGTACATGGACGATGGGTATGCTATTCATGAGGACATTGATTTTCTCAGAACCGAAGGAATGTTTGGGCTGGAAGAGATGACCCGGAAGTTAGGTCTGCGGCTAAATTGGAAGAAAACTCGGGTTATTCCGCTGGCTGATTTCTACCGGTGGTTGAAGACCAAATTCATTCTCACCTCGAGCGGCAAGGTCATTTTGAAGATGAACCCTGACTCTACCAAGATCATTCGGCGTAAGCTGCGAACCTTTCATGGAAAGTGGGAAAGAGGTGAGATGACGGTTGCGGACATTCGGAGTTCCGTAGAGAGTTATCACGGGCACATGAAACGAGGAAACAGTTTTAAGGTACGAGAGAACACCAATCAGTATTTCAAATCCATGTTCGGCTTCTATCCGAACAAGAAAGGCTGGGAAAGAAATGTATCGAATTCTCAAAGATGGAACGCCTCTGGCAACGGTGACAACCCCTGTGTGGGTCAGAATGCAGAACAACGGGTGCTTCGGCCTATGCTCGGAGGAACAGGCCCACGGCATTGTGATCGAGGGGTCTGTGTACCACATTGAGGGTAGAAGCGAACTGGAAGGGAAGGAAACCGTGAGCGTGACCACGATCAGCGAGGTTGCCTACCAGAAGGAGCAGGAGGCCATCCTTAAAGGCAAGGCGGAACAGACCGATGTGGACGCTATTGCGGCGGCTATCGAGAGGGGGTTATCTCTGTGAATGAGAAGATGTTGAACGCTCTGTCCAGCGCAATTTATATGTCCCGGCTCATGCTGGAAGGGAAACAGGTTGAGGACGATGACCAGAAGATCAGGGCTTCTGGGCTTTACCTCGATTGGGTGAAGGGAAATCATACTGTCGGGGAAATCCTCAATACCCATGCCGGGAACGGTCTTGGCTCTGAGTGGGAGCAGACCTGGGAGTGTTTTCAGGCTTACGACAACTCGGTTTACCCGGATATTGTTCCCGGAAATGCCGCATGGTACACCTTCAACCGGCCTCTGCATGGTAAAAGCCCTGATACGGCCCGTCCCTATGTCCCTGTCCAGGGCGCACACGATATGTACCACCAGGGAGAGTTCATGGTATGGACGGACGGGAATATCTACGAGTGCATTGACCCCAACGGGACTGCTTATAGCCCCGGAGATTACGCCGCCGCTTGGCAGAAATGGGAGGGCTGATAATGGAGGCTATCATTGTCGCACTTGTTTCCGGTGGGATTACTCTGGTGGGTGTCCTGATCGCCAACAGCAAGACTCAGGCTGTCATGGACACCAAACTGGAAGAGTTGACCCGTGAAGTCCGGGAACACAACAATTTTGCCAAGCGAATGCCCGTGGTAGAGGAACAAATCAAGGTCATCAATCACCGGATTTCTGACTTGGAGGACTTCCACAAGCCTGAATGACTGAAATAATTCAGTGAACCCACAAAACAAATTTAGTGCGCTTTGGTGAGTTTGGTGATAAATCTAAGGCTTTTGCAGTAAAGTCCTCTATATATTGCGTCCTATAAGGGAGTTTATACACGAAAAATGAAAAACGGGTGGCAAAATAACCCTCAATCCCTTGTGGCGCAATGGTTTCCGGTAGTGAGAGATTTATCACCAAATTCTTCACCAAGCAGGAAAGGAGAACATTATGGAAAACATCATCAAGCGTCTGTCCAATCTTCTGTCTGTCAAGAGTCTGGTGACACTGGCCCTCACCTGTGTATTTGCGTACATGGCGTGTACCAATCAGATCAGCCAGGACTTCATGACCATCTATGCCGTCATCATTGCGTTCTACTTCGGCACTCAGAGCCAGAGGACACAAGACCTGATGGACAGCGGCACCAAGGAGGAATAAGCCATGATGAAAGCAAGCGAACTGGTCAGCAAGGCCATTGACATTGCGAAGAACTACAAGACGCTATATGTCATGGGGTGCTTCGGTGCCCCCATGACTGCGGCAAATAAGAAGCGGTACACCGCCAATCACTCTTACAACAAAGCTGCGGCTCGTGTGAAAATGATTAACGCCGCTTCTGCGGACACCTTTGGTTTTGATTGCGTCTGCCTTATCAAAGGTATCTTATGGGGCTGGGATGGCGATAAGAACGCTACCTATGGCGGTGCCAAGTATGCCTCCAACAATGTCCCTGACATTGGGGCAGACAGCATGATTAAGAAGTGTCCTGACGCTTCTACCACCGGCTGGGATAGCATGGAGGTCGGTGAGGTGGTATGGACTACAGGCCATATCGGTATCTACATCGGTGACGGTCTGGCTGTCGAGTGTACGCCCAAGTGGAAGAACTGTGTGCAGATCACCGCTGTTGCCAATATCGGCTCCAAGAGCGGCTACAACGCCCGGACATGGAAGAAGCATGGTCATATCCCCTATGTGGAGTACAGCGGCAAGACGGAGGCTCCTGCGCCCGAGAAGGACACTCCTTCCGCTCCCGCTTCCGGTAAGGAGGTCAAGGCTACCGGTGTGGCTACCGGCTTTGACAAATCTCTGGCCGGGACTTATACCGTGACCGCCGCAAGCGGCCTGAATGTGCGGAATGCAGCTGGCACGAACAACAAAGTGCTGGTGGCTATCCCCAAGGGCACTAAGGTTCAGAACTACGGCTACTATACTCTGGTAGGCGGCGTGAAGTGGCTGTATGTGAAGTTCACCTACAATGGCGTGACCTATATCGGATTTGCGTCTGCGTCCTACTTGAAGAAGTGAGGTTGAGATCATGAGCGGCAAGCGAGTAGCCAAGAAGCCTAAGAAGAAAATCAAGAAGAGAACCCTCTTCACGGTTTTCTCCATGTTCAATTTGTTCTGGTACACCGTGGCCGTTCTGGTTGCCAATTTCCACGATCACATGATTTCCTCAGAATTGACCGTGGCATGGTTCTCAGCGTGGACAGTGGAATTGGCTCTGCTGTTTGGTATCAAGATCAAGGACAAGTCTTCTTCTGAGGATGACGCTGTGGGGTGATAGAATGCAAGTGCTGACAGACCTGACATTGGACAAGCTGATAAATCTGTATATCGGTGTTGTGACCCACGATAAGAAGCAACTCATTGAATGGGATGACCACCGGAGAACCCCGCTCTATGAGTTGAAGAAGAGAACCTTGGCTCAGGACACCATGATACTCGGGGCACTTCGATGTGCTAAGGCCAACGGATTTACCGGCGAAGAGGGTTGACCCCATTGAAGAGTCGAACTTTTTCGATGGAGAGTCGAACCCCAAAATAGGCAAAAAGAGGACACTCCCTGCCATTTACGGCAAGGAGTGTCTTTTTGTTTGAACGAAAATCGTCCCCCACACAAAGCAGGGTTCGGATTTGCGCTCAATGGTGGAGGCGGGGGGAGTCGAACCCCCGTCCGAAAACTCTTCCATGGGAACTTCTCCGGGCGCAGACGGTTATTGCGGAGGTCTTGCTCCTCCTGTTCCCCTCTCCCCAGGCAAGCCGTCACGCCTGAGGGTCAGGTAAGCTTCATCATGCATGGCCGGCGCAAAGCTTTGCCGGCGCACGTGCACCACTAAACGACGCCTGATTCCGGCTCGTGGTCCTTCCGGGTCAGACGGCCGCCTTTAATTAGGCAGCGTAAGCGTAATTATCGTTGTTCTTTAATTTATAAAGAATGCCCGTTTTAAGGTGGCCAGGCGCCACCGCCCGCTATTCCCACTTCCGCGTCCCCGTCGAAACCGGTACGCCCCCTCGTCGAGACAAAGTCCGCTCTATTCGGAACACCCGCCAAAGGCGGCTATTCCTCACGCCGCTCCCTTGCCTCTCCTCTCCAAATCGAACCCGCTGGCGCTGGGCTTCGATTTGGTTTTGGCGGACTGGGAAATTGCAGCGTCTCCCGGCGGACTTCACTTTGCAGCTTTGCTGCTGTAACGGGAGAATGAGGTGGGAACTTCTCCTCCCCCGAGGGGGAGGAGAAGATTCCGTTTTAAATTAGACTTTTTCAGGCTCGGGATAGTCCACGCCGAAGGTCTCCACGGTGACCTTCTTCATGCGCTGAGGCTGACGGGGCTTGTCGTTCCAGTCCCGCTTGGTGGACACGATGGCGTCGGCCACCTCCATACCCTCGATAACCTTGCCAAAGGAGGCATACTGGCCATCCAGGTGGGGAGCCTGCTCCACCATGATGAAGAACTGGGAACCGGCAGAGTTGGGCCGCTGTGCCCGGGCCATGGAGATCACCCCGGTGGTGTGCTTCAGGGTGTTCTGGAAGCCGTTTGCGGCAAACTCGCCCTTGATGCCGTAGCCGGGGCCGCCCATACCGGAGCCTTCCGGGTCGCCGCCCTGGACCATGAAGCCGGGGATCACCCGGTGGAAGATGGTGCCGTCATAAAAGCCGCGCTTCACCAGGTAGATGAAGTTGTTCACCGTGTTGGGGGCCACTTCAGGGTAAAGCTCCACTTTCATGGTGCCCTGGGTGGTTTCAATGGTGACGATGGGATTTTGCATAAAGTCTCTCTCCTTCCTGCCTCCTAGAGGAAAGCAGCGATTTTTTCGTAAAGTCCGGCCAGGTAGCCGGATGGCTTGGTGCCATTATAGCACACAATGAGGAAGGAATGGATGGTTTTCAAAGAAAATTTACAGAGAAAGGGATGGACAGCGCTGTGGAGAACACCATCAAGCTAGTTTCTTGGAACGTCAACGGTTTGCGGGCCTGTATGGGGAAAGGGTTCGGGCCGTTTTTAAAAGAGGAAGATCCAGACGTCATTTGCCTGCAAGAAACCAAAATGCAGAGGGAACAGGCAGATTTTGACTTCCCCGGCTACCGGGAGTATTGGAACTCTGCTGTCACCCGGAAGGGCTATTCCGGCACAGCCATTTTGTCCAAGAGGGAACCCCTGTCTGTTACCTATGGGATAGGGTTGCCGGAGTTTGACGGGGAGGGCCGGGTCATTGCCGCGGAGTATGAGGGCTTTACCTTGGTGACTGTGTACACCCCCAACTCTCAGCGGGACCTGGTGCGCATCGATTACCGCATGGCCTTTGAGGACGCCTTCCGGGGGTACCTGGAAACCCTGCGGGAGAAGAAACCGGTGATCGTCTGCGGGGACATGAACGTGGCCCACCGCCCCATTGACTTAAAAAACGCCAAATCCAATGTGGGCAACGCCGGCTTTTCCTATGAGGAGCGGGGGAAGTTTGCCGAGCTGTTGGCCTCTGGCTTTGTGGACACCTTCCGCCACTTTTACCCGGATGTGGAAGGCGCCTATTCTTGGTGGAGCTATATGTTCCACGCCCGGGAGAACAACGCCGGGTGGCGCATCGACTACTTCCTGGCAGACGAGCGGTTGATCCCCCAGCTTGCCGACA
>OFMK01000393.1_pt1 | contig 47794 bp, 44 predicted proteins | sample 1541781 | NCBI WGS metagenome assembly OFMK01 (sample SAMN04209250, study PRJEB22552) | human gut metagenome | biome: gut; material: feces | host: Homo sapiens | place: USA: Oklahoma
TAGAAAATCTTACATCTCTGAGACAGCAAGCCGGAAAACTGGTCAAAATGTCATAGTTTATTTCATGCCACGGTCATGCCGGTATTTTAAAGCAATGGCACAGGCCACACTGATCAAAGCGACAATGGTGGAATAGATTCCTACATAAATGGTATCTCCTTTTCCATAGTCGATCAGCAGTGTACAGATGGTCGGCACAAGGCCGGCTACCAGGAAACTCGGCACGTGATAAACAAAGGAAATGCCGGAGTATCTCACTTCTGTTTCAAAATAAGAAGACCAGAGTCCGCTGATGACTGCCCAGATTAAGTTGTAGGCAATGCTCCATCCGAGAACAACTCCCATGATGGTAACAAACAGATTTCCGCCGCTCAGCTCAATGACTTTTAATGTCGGAATACTGAGAAACGCCGATGCCAGCCCTCCGATGACAAACGTTCTGGTCATACCGAACTTTTGTGCACACCATCCGCCGAACAGTGTAAATGGAATCTTGAAAACACATGCAACGATAGTAATGATATAAGTCTGGATCAACGGCATTCCGAGCCATCCGATACAGTAAGATAAAATCCACACAATAAAGATGTTATAAAATGTTCCGTCTACCCAGCGGGTTCCGCATCCGAGAAGCAGCGTTTTCCAATATCCTTTTACCATAGGGATAAATCCTACCTTCTGCTTCTTCCCCTCGGCTTCCTGAGCCTCTAATTTTGCCTGGGCTTTCTTGAAGTCTTCCGTCTCCATCGTGATACCTTTTAAATAGACAACAATCAGTGTCAATATGATTGCTGACAAAAACGGGATTCTCCAGCCCCAGTTAAAAAAGATCTCTTCAGGCAGTACCAACGTCGGTACTGCAATTAAAATGGAGGATAATCCGAATCCTATCGGAAGGCCGATCTGCGGAATCGCTGCGTAGAAAGCCCGCTTATTCTCCGGCACATTTTCAAAAGCCATCAGGATACCGCCGCCCCATGTTCCTCCGCGTCCAAAGCACTGCAGCAGTCGCATAAGCTGAAGTACGACCACGACCCAAATGCCCGCCGTTGCTGCCGACGGCAAAATTCCGATAATAGATGTTGAGATGCCCATCATTAATAAAGAGGCATACATTGTAACTTTGCGTCCCTTCCGGTCACCAATGTGTCCAAAAAACACTGCTCCAAATGGTCCTGCTATGTATCCGATGGCAAAGGACATATAAGAAAGGATCAATGCGGTAGTGCCGTCCCCGGACTGTGAGAAAAATACTTTTGCAAACACAGTTCCTGCAGCAGTGCCGTATAGTAAAAAGCAATACCATTGAACGGCACTTTCAAACAGGGTAACTGCGGCAATTTTCCTAAGACTTAATTTTTGCTCTCCCATAGTTTATTCTCCTTTTTCAGACGATTAATGGCCTTCTCCTTCATAATATTTAAATGGCCAGGGGCCGGAATAATCTGCGCCTGTGGGGATGATCATATAATGGGTATTTACCATGTCATTCTGCAGATCATGAATTAAATATCCGGGATTGCCAAGGAAGAAGCGGTCTCCTCCCCCTTTGAAATGATCAGCCAGTTCTTCCTGAGTGACATCCGGTCCGTCTTTTGTCCTGAAGTCTACTTCCATCTGCATGGCGATCGGCGGACAAGTCACACAGGACACTCCCTGCCATGAAGTAAAGATACCTGTGTGCATATGGCCGCAGCAAAGACGGACATTTTTATGTTTCTTTAAAATTGCGGCCAGCCGGTCAGCCTGTGCAAACCCCTCATCCATCGCTGCCAGCCCGGTAGTAAAAGGCGGGTGATGGGTAAATACCAAAGTAGGTTTGTTTGGATATTCAATAATTTTCTTCTCCAGCCATTCTGCGACCTCATCCGTCAGTCCGCCGTAATGGCAGTCCGGAATCATGGTATCAATGATAATCGCACGAATCAGCCCGTCATCTAAGGTGTAGCAAATATAAGGTTTAATATCGTCTTCCACCGGTGCATTTTCAGGGAACATACGGAGGAAAAAATCCCGTTTGTCATGATTGCCGGGAACTACGAAGTAAGGACGTGGAAGCTTATCTAATCCGTCCCTGATGATCTCATATCCTTCCTGTGTTCCTCCGTCGGCCAGATCTCCAGTCACAACAAAAAATTCAGGTAATTCATATGGTTTTAATTTTGAAAAATACTCGATTGTTTGGTTTAATGCAGCGATCGTGTCCGCTTTCTGGAAAGACAGTTTCCCGTCCCCTCTCAAATGAAAATCAGAAATTTGTATAATTCTCATAATTCTTAAACCTCCTTAGGAATCGTTGATTCACATGAATTGGTGTGTTATAATAAATTAAAATTTTAATAAAACATTCCGGAATTTTATTTAAATTTAACTTTTCTTTACTTAAATTTTAATCCATACCCGTTAAATTATCAAATTATTTAAATTATTTTCAATAAATTTTGGAATAATATACAGTTTCAATTAAAATATTTTGTATATATTATATAAAGCTCAATTAAAATTTTAATAAGGAGGACCGCCATGGCCAATAAAAAGAGTGTGACGATGAAAGATATTGCAAAGGATACGGACATTTCCGTTTCTGCTGTTTCCATGATCTTAAACCGAAGATCTGATGTCTCCTTCTCCAAAGAAACAGTGGCAAAAGTACTGGAGTCCGCAAAACGTCTGGGATATGAGTTAAGCCATGAGAAAAAAGACACTGCTCTCAGATCCCCCTCTTCTGCACAGATCAAAAAAGTAATCGCTGTTTTTTGCCCCAATATCTTCAACTCTTATTATGCAACGATTGCCCAGTCCATCGAGCAGTCCGCTTATAAAAAAGGATATAAGACCCTAATCTTTACTACGTTTCGCGAAGTAAAGAAAGAACACGAACTGGTCATGGATGCCATCCATATGAACGTGGAAGGAATCATATTCACCATGATACCCAACGATCCGGGATTTGTCGAAAAGGTTGCAAAACAGTTTCCTATTGTCGTGATCGGTGACAAGACTTCTTCCATCAACATCGACATTATTGAAACAAACAACTATACTGCAGGGGTTCTGGTAGCTGAACACCTGCACAGTTTAGGGCATCGGCATATCGCTTTCCTGACAACGACGATCACTCCTGACGTATCCCTGGCCATGCGGTATCAGCGGCTGAAGGCCATTCAGAATACTTATGCAAAATTATGCGCGAATGAGCCCTATGACGTCATCGTAAGAGAACAAAAGGTTGATTCTCAATATGAACGAAATCATTTGTCACTGGAATACGATGTGGGATATCAGCTGTGTATGGACTGCCTGGAAGACCGGGGCCTGTCCGGTATCACTGCTTTTGTCGGGAATAACGATATGGTTGCCTATGGTATCATGGATGCGGTTTTAAAGAAAGGATATAAGATTCCAAGAGATTTCAGCGTGTGCAGCTTTGACAATGATTTTCCTTCCGGTCTGCTTCCGGTCTCACTGACCACAGTGGAACATTATATGGAGGAGAAAGGACGGAAGGCTTTTGACACGATTTATCAAAAAATCCAGTGGAATGAAACTCCGGAGCAAAAAAGCCAATACTTTATCCGAATCGAGTACAAGCCTTATCTCATTGTCAGAGATTCGACCAACCGCGCAAGGCAGCAGAAGAGATAAACATAATAGAACGAACTTTCCCATAGTATCAGAAAAAACCGGAGTGCACATGCGCTCCGGTTTTATATGTAAGATCAATAATCAAATATTAGTTGTTGATCAGTTTGTCTTCATCAGACCAGCTGTATAAGCTTCTGATCTCTTCCCCGACAACTTCTGCCGGATGTTCGGAAGCTAACTTTCTCATAGCCTTGAAGTGAACCTGGCTTCCTGCATCGGACATATCTACTAAGAAGTCTTTTGCGAAAGTTCCGTCCTGGATATCGGAAAGGATCTTCTTCATCGCTTTCTTTGTATCTTCTGTGATGATCTTCGGTCCTGTGATGTAGTCACCGTATTCTGCAGTGTTGGAGATAGAGTATCTCATTCCTGAGAATCCTGACTGGTAGATCAAATCTACGATCAGTTTCATCTCATGGATACACTCAAAGTATGCGTTTCTCGGATCATATCCTGCTTCTACTAATGTCTCGAAGCCGGCCTGCATCAGTGCACAAACACCGCCGCAGAGCACTGCCTGTTCTCCGAAGAGGTCTGTTTCTGTCTCTGTTCTGAAAGTAGTCTCAAGAACACCTGCTCTTGCTCCGCCGATCGCCAGTGCATATGCCAAAGCCATATCTAATGCTTTTCCTGTAGCATCCTGCTCTACAGCAACTAAACAAGGAACACCTTTTCCTTCTTCGTATTCGCTTCTTACAGTATGTCCAGGTCCTTTAGGCGCGATCATTGTTACGTCTACGTCTTTAGGAGGCACGATACATCCAAAATGAATGTTAAAGCCATGAGCGAACATGAGCATATTTCCTGCTTCTAAGTTCGGCTCGATATCATTTTTGTACATTGTAGCCTGCTTTTCATCGTTGATCAGAATCATGATGATGTCTGCTTTTTTTGCAGCCTCAGCAGCTGTATATACTTCAAATCCCTGTTCTTCTGCTCTCTTCCAGGATTTGCTTCCTTCATATAATCCGATGATAACATTGCATCCGGACTCTTTTGCGTTAAGGGCATGTGCATGTCCCTGACTTCCGTAACCGATCACCGCGATGGTTTTTCCGTCTAAAAGTGATAAGTTACAGTCTTCTTGATAATAAATCTTTGCCATTTTACATTCCTCCATTTTCTAGGCTTTATAAGTAAGGGGTATTCCCATACCTTTTAATTAAATGTGTGCCTATTTGACAAGTCTCGGCACGGATTCCCCGCGAGAAAGCCCGGTGAGTCCGGTTCTCACAAGTTCCAGAATATCAAAGCCTTCCAGAAGATTTATGAAAGCTTCAATTTTATTTACATTTCCGGTAAGCTCGATCATCAGTGAATCTTTTGACACGTCCACAACTTTGGCTCTGAAAATGTCGGCGATCGTGATGATCTCCTGCTTTTCAGACTTTCCTGTGCGGATTTTGACTAAGATAAGTTCTCTGCAGACAGAGGTCGGGTTTTCCAGTTCCACAAGCGTTATGACATCCTCAAGCTTGATCAGCTGATTCTTGATCTGTGCCAGAATGGTATCATCCCCGCTGACCGCGATCGTCATTCGTGAATACTTCTCATCCTGCGTCTTACAGGCTGTAATACTGTCGATATTATAGCCTCTGCGGCTGAACAGTCCGGATATACGGCTTAGTACCCCCGGGTTGTTTTCCGCCACGATAGATAGTACGATCTGTTTCATAGACGACTTCATCCTCCTAACAATTCTATCAATTCTAATATTCAGTGTCAAGAAATCACTGAAAAACTATTCTTCTGCGTTTCCCTGACTTGTATTTTCTGGTTTCGCAGCCGTTGTGGCATGGGTAGTAGCCTGGGTCTGCTGTTCTGTTGTAGCTTGTGTAGCCGCTGTCGTAGCCGGTCTTTTGGTCGATGTGGAAGCCGGCCTGCTTGTGCCGCTCGAAGACGAAGTGGAGTAGCCGCTTCCCGCAGATCCTCCTGAGTTATTATATCCCGTATTTCCGGACGAGGTACTTCCGGATGAAGTATTCGATACCCCCGAATATCCGAAGGTCTCCACACCGCTCAATCCGCCGTACTCCTTGGCAAAAGCCTCGTCAGATCCGTCTCCCGCCTTTCCGTCTCCGAAGATAAAGTAGTTCATGGCAGCTTTGTTTGCATTGAAATTTATGAAGAAGACAAACATGTTATGCTGTGCCCTTCCCATCTTATAGGAACCTTCGATCGGTATTCTCATCTGGTCGATATCTGTCGTGCCCATCTTGATCACAGATGCCGCCAGACCTTTGATGTAGTCAGCATCCATGTCGGTGGAAACATCGCTTAATACCTTCAAAGCAATATCCAGAATCTTTGTGAGACTCTGGCCTTTGACTTTATCAAAGGTAGCCTGCATAACTGCCCTCTGGCGGCCGGTACGGCCGAAATCCCCATCTCCGTATTTCTTAGATACCACATAGCGTATCCTGGAATAGCCGAGAGCCTGGTTTCCGTTCAGGGTATGTTTTCCTGCTTTTACATTGCGGTATTTTTTCTTAGAAATATAATTGGTCGTATTCAGGTACTGTGCCTCTTTTTCTTCGAGGTCGATCTCGATACCGCCCACTTCATTGATTACTTTTTCAAAAGTGTCGAAATCTACGACACAGTATTTATCGATCTTGATTCCAAAGTTCTTCGCAATGGTCTGATAAAGCAGCTCCACTCCTCCATATGCATATGCAGAATTCAGCTTATCCCTTCCGTGTCCAGGGATCTCTACATAGATATCTCTCATAATGGAAGTAAGCTTCAGTTCTTTTGTCTTAAAATTAATCGTTGCGATCATCGAAGAATCGGACCGCCCGGCCGCTTCTTCGTCGGATCTCCGGTCAGAACCGACCAGCAGGATATTCACAACATCCTCATCAAACTTCACATCACCTACATCTACACTTCCTAAATCACCGGTCTTATTGATGGCAGCTTCAAGCCTGGCATCATAATATCCCAGAACTCCTCCCGCCGCAACGGATATTACTAAAAATATGCCCAAAATGATTTTATATGTCTTCAGCGTCATGCTACTCCTCCTGAATTGCTATTTATTAGTCTACAATTATAGCACATTATATCAGAAAACAACAGACAGTTTCTTAATTAAACCTGAAGATTTTACAATGTTTGTGCCGTTTCGACTTTATGTAAGCGTGAAAAACTATCTCTTATAGCTTCCGGGGGAACTCTCTGAAGCATCCTCTGAATCCGGTTTTGCAGAATAACCGTAAGTCTCTATATTCTGATATCCGCCGAATTTGGATGCGAAATCCTCTTCTTTTCCTTTGCTGAAGATAAAATGCTCCATCGCCGCCTTATTTGCATCAAAATTGATGAAGAAGACAAACATGCCGCTCTGTGCCCGGCCCTGCATGTAAGTGCCCTCGATCGGAATCCTCATCTGCTGGACCTTCGGAACTCCGAACTGAACCACAGAAGTCACAAGGCCTTTGATATAACTTGCATTCATATCGGTGGACACGTCGTCCAGTGCATTAAACCCGATATCCAGAATCTTCATCGGATTCTGCCTGATGATCTTTTTATAAGTGGCTTCCAGGACCGCTCTCTGACGGCCGGTACGGCCGAATTCGCCGTCTCCGTACCTGCTGTTTGACACATAACGGATTCTGGAATAACCGAGAGCCTGGTTCCCGTTCAGGATATGCTTTCCTGCTTTTACCTTGCGGTATTTCTTCTTGGAAATGTAATTGGTCGTATTCAGATAGTCTGCCTCTTTCTCTTCCAGATCAATCTCGATGCCTCCCACCTCATTGATCACTTTCTCAAAGGTTGAAAAGTCTACGACACAGTATTTGTCGATCTTTATATCAAAATTTTGGGCAATGGTTTTGTAGAGCAGATCCACTCCGCCGAAAGAATATGCTGAATTCAGCTTGTTTCTTCCGTGTCCCGGAATATCCACATACATATCCCTCATCAGGGAAGTAAGCTTTAATTCTTTTGTCTTCATATTGATGGTGGCAATCATAGATGAATCTGATCTTCCCGCCTCAGTCTCATCGGATCTGCGGTCAGAGCCGACCAGCAGGATATTGACTACATCATTATCAAATTTAACGTCGTCTCCCACATCTACTTTGCTTAAGTTTCCCTTCGGCGTCACCGAAGCCTCTAATTTTGCATCATAGTATCCAAGAACTCCCCCTATGGAAAGAGCAATTACAAGGAAGACAGCCATAACAATTTTAAATTTCTTTCCCATTTCCTTATCCTCCAAACGTATGTCTGTAATTTTATCTATTGTAACAGAAAACTAAACCAGAAATGTTAAGAAAATCTAAAGCTTTTCATACGAATCCCAGTAAGAACGGTTCATCGTGAGTTTCAGAATAAGGCTTTTGGGAAATTTTTTATAGTTTCTGCCCAGTTTATAGCCTATGAATTTACACGCCGTATCCGCCATAAATTTAGGAATCTTAAAGAATCTTCCGGTAAACAGCAGATGTTTCAGCGTGTGAAGGACCATCTTCATCCCCTCCGATTCAGAGGAGACTTCAAGAAACAGCCCTCCGTAGGATACCTGTGAGACTGCCAGATCAAAATTCCTGTGAAGCTGCTCAAAACAACGGTAGTTATGCCAGTGCCATACAGCGGCATCTGCCTGGTATGCAATGGCTTTATCTGCCCCGATCAGCCTGGAAGCCATAATCATGTCCTCATTAAAGATTGTTTTGTGAATGAATCCGCCCATGGCTTCATAATCTTTTTTTCTGTATGCACTGCACACATTGGAGCAGAAAAATGTCTTGATCCCAAGCTTTGGCAGATCGGCTTTTGTCTTTATGGAACTCTCCGGAGGATAGTTAAAAATCCTCGTATAATACTCCAGATAATTGTCCTTCGGGTCCGCCATCTGACGTCCATAAGCGGCTCCCACACGTGGGTCCTCAAAAGCCTTCAGCAGATTTTCCACCATATATTTGTCTCCGGGCACCGCGTCATCGGTCATAAACGCAATGATCTCCGCATCTGAAAGGGAAGCTCCGTAATCCCTCGTGGCTCCGTGATCAAACTCTTCTTTTTTTATATGCTTCACTACTACATTCGGGTACTGCTCTGTAAGATGATCCGGAAAGTATTTTTCCTCCGTATTGATCAGAAAAATCGTACCGAATGGAACCGTCTGTCTGGACAGGCGCCGGAGAGATTCAAAAAGCTTCTCCCCTGGTTTATAAGTTGGAATCACAAGATCAATCGTCATCTCTTCTCTCCTTTTTCTCAGCGCCGGATTTTAGAACCCTTTGTATCCCGTTTCGCAAGCTTCAGTTTATTGAAATCCAGACGTTTTCCTTTATAGTCCATGGATGTAATGCCGTCAGCCTCCATGAGATAAGTATGAAGCAGTATGTCATCCTTATTCAGTTTGATGCCTCTTACACCTACTGCTCCTTTTTTCTTTTCCGGAACTTCTTCCAGTGAAAACCGCAGGAAAACACCCTCCTTAGTTTCTAATATTACCATATCCGGTTTTATCAGGCCACCTTCTGTTTTCAGCGGCTTTACCGAGAGGAGTGCGTCTCCGTCCGACAGTTTTGTTGCTGATACTGTTCTCTTTGTCACCTGAAATTCTGTTCCCGAAACAATCTTTAACATTCCCTGTTCCGTGGCAAAGAAAAGGCTGTCATGTGTCATTGCCTCTGCTGCCAGGACTGCGATGATTGCCTCGTCAGAGCTGTCATAGTTGCCCAGATTATCGATCGGTGTTCCCTTATCTTTATATTTTCCCGCCGGTATATCCAGCACTTTGATCTGATGCATAACGCCGGTGTCCGTAAAAATACAGATCTTATCTGTGTTCATACAAGGGACAATATATTTATAATCCCTGGATGCATTCTCCTGGTTTCTCTGGTAAGTAGCCTTGTCGAAGGTCTTTGCATAGCCAAACCGGTCCATGACAAAATAAACCTGCTCCTCCTTCAGCGGTTCTTCTTCAAAAACTGCCTCGGCTCCGTCCTCTACCACCGTTCTTCTCTCTCGCTGATATTCTTTTTTAATCTTCATAAGATCCTGTTTCATAACACGCTGCATGGATGCCGGATTGTGAAGGATATCTTCATATTCAGCTATTTTGGCAACGATCTCTTCATATTCTTCTCTGAGAGCCAGGATTTCTAATCCGATCAGCTTTCCGAGGCGCAGGTCCAGGATCGCTTCTGCCTGTTTCTCTGTGAAAGACAGCTTGCAGGCTTCGATCATGGATTCAGATGATTTGAATCTGATATTCCCCACTTCGCCTTTGGTAAGACACGCTTTCGCCTCTTTTAAATTTTTGCTCCCCCTCAGTATCTCAATGATCAGATCGATCATATCGCAGGCCTTGATCAGACCTTCTTTGACTTCCCGCTGGTCATAGAGCTTAGACAGCAGGGTTTGATACTTTCTCTTTACAAGTCCGTAATGAAATTCTGTGTGGTGCGCTATGATATCCCGAAGGCTCAGCGTCTCCGGACGGCCGTCAACGATGGCCAGCATATTTACGCCGAAGGTATCCTCAAGCTTTGTTTTCTTATACAAAAGATTCTTTAGGCGTTCGATGTCTGTCCCTTTCTTCAGTTCCAGGACAATACGGATTCCCTCCTTGGAGGATTCGTTGGAAATATCAGCGATATCCGTCGTTTTCTTAGATTCCACGAGGTTTACCACATCAGAAAGAAATTTCCCGATATTGGCGCCGATCATCGTATATGGAATCTCTGTGATAACCAGCTTATCCTTTTCCCCGCGCTTCTTTCCAGGCTCAAAGACCACCTTTCCCCGGAGTTTCAGTTTTCCGCTGCCTTCGGTATAAATTGTTTTTATATCCTTTTTGTTGACCACCAGGCCTCCCGTAGGAAAATCCGGTCCCTGGATATAGGTAAGCAGATCTTCATTGGCAACTGATTCGTCTTCCAAATACGCGATCATGGCATCGACCACCTCCCCCAGATTATGGGGCGGAATGCTGGTAGTCATACCGACGGCAATTCCCTCGGCACCGTTGATCAGAAGGTTCGGTACTCTGACCGGAAGCACTTCCGGTTCTTTCTCCGTCTCATCGAAATTGGAGATAAAATCAACTACATTTTTATCCAGATCCGCAAGATAGACCTCCTGAGTAAATTTTTTAAGCCTTGCCTCCGTGTAACGCATGGCCGCGGCTCCGTCACCTTCGATGGAACCAAAATTTCCATGTCCGTCCACTAAAGGCATACCCTTTTTAAATTCCTGTTCCATGACCACCAGAGACTCATAGATAGAGCGGTCACCGTGAGGGTGATATTTACCCATCGTGTCTCCAACGATTCTCGCAGATTTTCTGTGCGGCCTGTCATGCCTCAGATTAAGCTCGTCCATGGCATACAGGACGCGCCGCTGTACGGGCTTTAAACCGTCCCGAATGTCGGGAAGGGCACGCGCACAAATAACGCTCATGGCATAGTCGATATACGACTTCTGCATGACCTCAGAAAATTCTGCCCTAATGATATGTTCTGCCATCTCTCTCCCTTTCTATATATCCAACATCGCATCCTCTGCGTTATCATAAATAAACTGCCTTCTCGGCGGAACCTCACTGCCCATCAGCATAGAGGTTACATCGGATGCCATTCTGGCATCTTCGATCTCTATCTGCTTTAATGTCCTCGTCTCCGGGTCCAGCGTCGTCTCCCAAAGCTGGCTGGCGTCCATCTCTCCAAGTCCTTTGTACCGCTGGAGAGTAAACGGACCCTTATGGGCAGCCTTATATTTCTCCAGCGCAGTATCATCGAACAAATAAGTTTCTTTCCCCTTCTTAGGAATTGCCTTATATAGAGGAGGCGTTGCCAGATAGACGTGTCCATGGGTAATCAGCTCCGGCATAAACCGGTAGAAAAATGTCAGCAGCAAGGTGGCAATATGTGCCCCGTCCACATCAGCATCGGTCATAATCACAATTTTTTGATACCTCAGTTTCTCAATGTCAAAATCATTTCCGTAGCCTTCTGAAAATCCGCATCCAAAAGTATTAATCATCGTTTTAATCTCTGCATTCGCCAGGACCTTGTCCATGGTAGCCTTCTCGACATTCAGGATCTTTCCCCTGATTGGCAGTATCGCCTGAGTCCGGCGGTTTCTGGCAGTTTTAGCAGATCCTCCTGCCGAATCTCCCTCGACGATAAAAATTTCACACTCTTCCGGCTTCCGGCTTTCGCAGTTGGACAGCTTTCCGTTACTGTCAATGGAGAGTTTCTGTCTCACAAGAAGGTTTGTCTTCGCTTTTTCTTCAGCCTTTCGGATCTTTGCGGATTTCTCCGCACAGGCAAGGACTTTTTTTAAGGTATCCAGGTTTTTATCAAAAAATAATACCGTCTCATCCCCGGTAATTTCACTGACCACTTTATTGGCATCAGGGTTGTCCAATTTTGTCTTCGTCTGCCCTTCAAACCTTGGTTCCGGATGTTTTACGGAAATGATGGCGGTCATGCCGTTTCTCACATCTGCCCCTGTAAAGTTTGTGTCTTTTTCCTTTAATATACCCAGTTCCCTGGCATACTGGTTCATCACTGCTGTAAATTTGGACTTAAATCCTGTGATATGGGTACCGCCCTCCGTGGTATAAATGTTATTGCAGAAGCCTAAAATATTCTCTCCGAAATCTTCCGTATACTGGAAGGCGATTTCCGCTTCGATTCCGTTGATATCCCTCTTATAATAGACTGGATCATGCAGTACATGTTTGCCGTCATTCAGTTTCTTTACATAGGCACAGATTCCCTCAGGCTCGTGATATAAGACTTCCGTCTCTTCTCCTGAACGTTCATTTATATAATGGATCTTTAATTCCGGATTCAGATAAGCCGTCTCATGGAGACGGTTGCGGATCATAGCGGCTTTAAAATAGGTTTTGTCAAAAATCTCCGGATCAGGAAGAAACCGGACCTTTGTTCCGGTCTCCGACTTTCTGCAGCTTCCGGTCACCCTCAGCGGTTCTGTAACCTTCCCTCTTTCAAAACATTCTTCATAAATGTTTCCGTCCTGTTTAACCGTCACTTTAAGCCATGTAGAGAGGGCGTTGACCACAGATGCCCCCACACCGTGCAGTCCTCCCGAAATTTTATATCCCCCGTCTCCGAATTTCCCTCCGGCATGCAGCATGGTAAACACCATCTCAACCGCTGAAAGACCAGTCTGTTCATTGATTCCGACAGGAATGCCCCTGCCATTGTCTTCGATCACTGCTGTCCCGTCGTCTTTTAATGTTACCGTAATTTCATCGCAGTGTCCCGCAAGAAATTCATCCACCGAGTTATCTACGATCTCATAGATCAAATGGTTAAGCCCCTTTGTCGAAACACTTCCTATATACATTCCGGGCCGCTTCCTGACTGCCTCCAGCCCTTCCAGTACGGAAATACTGTTTGCGTCATAGTTTTGACTGCTCATTTTCTATATTCTCCTCCCAATATGATCAGGACTATCCTGCCGCCCTGTCATAGAAACGTCTTCTTTTATACAATCTAAAATATTATATACATTTTGAACAAGAACTTCAAGTAGATATCCTGCAGCAGTCATAGTGTGCAGTATTCCATCGCTTTTCATGCAAAAGGCTGTTATACTAAATCTGTATAACAGCCCTGATTACAATTCTTTTCCTGATAAATAGTCTATGAACTCCTGCTCCGGCATCGGACGTCCGTACAGATATCCCTGGGCATGACGGCACCCCAGCTTCTTAAGCATCTGTGCCTGTTCCCTTGTCTCCACCCCCTCTGCGATGACTTGAAGTTCAAGGGCATCTGCCAGTCTTATCACAAACTCCACGACTTTCTGACGCCGCCGGTTATTTTCAGTCTGCCGCAGAAATTTCAAATCCAGCTTCATCACATCAATGGGGAGCTCTGAAAGTGTATTAAGAGACGAATAACCGCTTCCAAAGTCATCCATTTCAATAATAAATCCTTTCTGTTTCAGCTTCTTTATGACAGATAAGAACTTCTCTGAATCTTTCACATATGCACTTTCTGTAATCTCCAGATGCAGATCTTCCGGTTTCAGTCCGTAATCCCTCACCATGGCTGAGAGCGTCTGCACCAGATCTTCATGGTACAGGTCCGTTCTGGACACGTTTACAGATATAGGAAATGTATTTATCTTATGTCGTTTCCACGAGCGGAGCATCCTGCAGCACTTTTTCCAAACATATTGATCCAGTGAATAAATAAAGCCATTGCTTTCAAATACAGGAATAAAGTCTGACGGATATATCAGGCCATATTCAGGATGCACCCAGCGTACCAGTGCCTCTGCACCGTTCACTTTCCCTGTCTTCACTTCCACCTTAGGCTGCAAATATACGATAAAGTCTCCCTGTCTTAGGGATTCTTCCATTATGTTTGTAATCTTTTGTTCCAGTATCATTTTTTTAAGCATGGAATCATCAAATACATTGGTGTTTCGGCTGTAATCCCTTTTGATACTGTCAGCTGCCATAAGCGCGCGGTCACACATTCTGGCAATGGGCAGATTCCGATTGTCTATGTGGTAGATTCCCATTCTGACCCGGAGGCGCATAGTCAAAGGATAACCACTCAGAAAGAGTCCAATCTTCTTATCCAGCAATTCCAGAAGATTCTCTTTGAATGGTACAAGGATAAAAAATGTATCTGCTCTTGCTCTGGTAAACAACGACAGTTCACCGGACAGCGTATTAAGCAGAGCAGTTGACAAATCCGCCAGAAGCCGGTCCGCAGTCTCTGAGCCAAAAGCATCGTTTACTGCTTTGAATTTTTCAATATCTGCCGCAACCAGATCAAACCTGGTGTCCCTGTGCTGATGCAAAATAACTTCTGCTCTGGAGAAAAACGCCGCTTCGGTCAGCAGTCCGGTGAGCGTGTCACATTCCAGCACCTCGATGGTGCTCCTGGCCTCTTTTGTTTCCTTCAGCAGAGTCTGAAGGCGGGCATTTGATTTGGCAAGTGTTCTCTGATAATTTACCAGCTGACTGTTGAGTTTCTGAATTTCATAGTATCCGGCTCCGTAAACATCATGTCCGGTCACTTTTTTCACATTTAATGCAGACAGAGTCATTTCGATCAGCCGGGATATTTGGGAGTTGTCTCCGGTCTTATATATGATCAGAAGAATCTGGTTCCCCTTGGATACAGCAGTAACACAGACGGATAGATTTCTCTTTACATTCATACTCAGGCACACAGAGCTTCCATAGGATAAATCCTGCTGAAGCAAGCTGTCAAGTCCTTCCGGATCGGTAAAGAGATTTCTGATATTCTTTCCTTCCATGACCGGCCATAGAGGTGTATTGCAGATCACCCGCTCCACTTTTCCGTTCCGGTCACACATCACGATATATACGATTAATCCTCTGTTTTTAGTATATTCTCTGCCCATTTCATCAGCTCCCTTGCATCCTGGGTATATACATCGATGTCCCAGTCTTTCCATATTTCTGTACCTGAAAAGGCATATCCGCCTACAGCAATCCTGAGTTCCGGATACAAATTCCGCAGGCGGGCCACCGTATCTTTACACAGCGGAAGATGCTGGGGCATCGTCACAGACAGTGCCGCCAAATCCGGGCTGTGGGCTGCCACAGCCGACACAATTGCATCCGCCGGGACCGCCGCACCCAGGTAGATGCTGTCCCAGCCGTTGTACTCAAATATATCTGCCACTGTACGCGCCCCCATCTCGTGCAGCTCGCTCCCCACACATGCTACCAGCACAGTCCTGTCTCTGCGTTCTTGTCCGAATACGATGGGATAAAGCTGTGCAAGTGCCATTTGTGTGATTGAAGTACAGTAGTGCTCCATATCTACCGAAATACGGTTCTGGTGCCACAGCTCTCCGACCCTCGACATAGACTCAGACACAATCTCTACATAAATATCTTCCAGCGGTATCCCCCTTTTTACGTATTCCGATATCAGGCCCATGGCTCGATTTGTATTTGACTGCAGAAGACAGTTCAGATACTGGTTAATCTCTTTTTCATATTTCTTCTGTGAAAATTCTGATGGAACGCCGGCTTCAAATTCATCAAGCGTAGCTCTGACTGCGCTGTCTAAAAGGCGGTGAAGACGTGGTCTTTTATTTTCCTGTATAACCTTTTCCATGCAGGATCGGATCAATTCATAATGATCCACCATTATATCCCGTACCCGTTCTTTCGAACAGTATGACATTAAAGGACAAAGCAGCTGATAAAGCCATCTTGCATATTTTTCAAAAATCTCATCATGGTCCAGTTTCAATGCAGTATAGAGAAAATCAACATTATACTTCACATCCTGATACATCTTCTGTCTGGCACGTTCATCCAGCTGTTCTCTGAGACCTTTGTCGTTCTCTAACTGCGACGTATAAATTTCTTCAGTAAGTTTCTGAAATTCAGGACTTTGCTCCATATTCAGCAGACTCATACAGTACCTCCAGTTTTAGCTGAGATCAAAAAATCATTCAATGTGCGAAACAGCTGATTCGGGTCAATGGGCTTTGCCAAATGTGCATTCATTCCCGCTTCCCGGCTCTTTTCCATATCCTCCTCAAACGCATTGGCTGTCATGGCAATGATTGGTATACTCTCAGCATCCTCATTGCTTAAACGTCTGATATTTATACATGCGGTAAGACCATCCATGACCGGCATACGGATGTCCATAAGAATCGCATCATAATATCCGGTCTGAGATTTTCCGAACATTTCCATAGCCCTCAGCCCGTTTTCTGCCGTTTCCACCAAAAATCCTGTTTCCTTCAGAATCATGACTGCAACCTCTGTATTTATAGCGTTGTCCTCCGCCAAAAGAATTCGTTTTCCGGTAAAATCATAGTCCGCCGGCTGTCTGTTTTCGTACTCCAATTCTTCTTTATCTCCCATAACCTTTGAAAATACCGCGGTCAAAGAAGACTTAAACAGGGGTTTATTCATGACATAATCTGCTCCTGCCTGTTTCGCCTCCTGCTCAATAACGCTCCATTCGTAGGCAGTCACTATTATGATTGTGACTGCTTCTCCTGCAATTTTGCGTATTCGGCGGGCCGTTTCAATACCGTCCATTCCAGGCATCTTCCAGTCAATCAGAATCATTTGATAATGATCCTTCTTTTTATGCAGACTTTCAACCCGTTCCACAGCTTTCTCCCCGCTGTTCACCCAGTCTGCGGTTACCCCCATATCCTCGAGTGTTGCCGCAGCGCTCTCACATACGGCCGCATCATCATCCACTATGAGCGTCTTTAAATGAGCGAAATGATAATCACATGTTCGGCGGCTGGCACGCCGCTTTTCTTCCCCTGTGATTCCCAGTCTTACCTCCACAGTAAATTCTGTACCGCTCCCTTTGATAGAACGGACCGCAATCCGGCCGTCCATCATATCTACGATGCTTTTTGATATTGCCAGACCAAGTCCGGTCCCTCCATATGATGCCGTGGTACCCGTAGATTCCTGTGTGAAAGGCTCAAACAAATCCGGAAGATATTTCTCATCAATTCCTATACCCGTATCTTTGATCTTAAAACGAAGGATGACATCGTCATAATTTTTTTTGTGAAGAGATATAGTAAAAGTAACCTTACCGCCTTCCCCCGTAAATTTTACGGCATTACTTAAAATGTTGATAAGGACCTGCTGCAGTTTCATGGCATCTCCAAGATAATAATCATCCAATTTCGGATCTAAGATGCACTCATATTCCACCTTCTTGGCTGCTGCCTGAGAATAGCAGATGGAATTAATCCCATTTAAAAATTCTTCTGTTGGGATTCTGTCATTTTTCAGCAGCATTTTACCGCTTTCTATCCGGCTCATGTCAAGAATATCATTGATCAGGGACAGGAGAAAACGGGATGATAATCTGATTTTAGAGATACACTCTTTTACCCGTTCCTCATTTCCAACCGCCTTTGCCGCGATCGTGCTCATGCCGATAATCGCATTCATCGGTGTACGTATTTCATGGCTCATTCTTGACAAAAAGTCTGACTTTGCCGCATTTGCCTGCTCCGCGGCAGTTAAAGCTGCAGACAGTTCCTGTTTCTGTTTTTGTTCCCGCTGCACCACATCTGTCACATCGGTGCGCACCACGCAGGCCCGCCCCAGCTCCTTACTGATATAAAAGACCTGATACCGTTTGACACGTACAGTACCGTCATCCTCGCGCCTTTCTGCTGAAAAATTGTAAGAATTATGTTCTTCCAGCTGTTCCTTCATATAACTCAAATTCAGTTTTTGAAGATATTCTTCTGCAGATTCTCCCTCCATGCAGCAGGAAGCAGTCTCCTGCACTACATCCTGAAATGTTCCGTTCACCAGAACTCTGTAATCCCGTCCGGATTCCAGACTGATGATTCTGTGGCTTCCCCGGTGCACATCAATCTCCAGGATCAAATCATAGTCCAAGGCAGCAATCTCATGAAGCAGCAGCTCCTGTATTTTCGATTCGGTAATATCTTTTGTATAGAAAAACGCGATAACTTCTCCGCTCTCAGGATGCAGACAGGAACGGAAGCCGGTGCTTGCCCAGAAAATTCCTCCGTTTTTATCCTTTCTTAAGAACTCAAAGTGATAGTCGGTTTTTCCAACGGAATAATCCCTGAGTACCTTATCCCGGTTCAGGGTCTCTTTTATAGATTGTCCATATGCTGTGTCCACAGCCGATGCAGCCATCTTTTCTACCGTTTCGTCAAAGGAACTCCCCACACCGGAAATCTCCACCTGTGCACTTGCAATGCAGCTCTCTAAACGGTTCTGAGTTACATTGATACGGCCCTGAAGATAACCTTCTGTGGCAGAAAGCTCTGCAAAGTATGCCATTTCATTGTCATAAAGATCTCTGACATGGTCCCTGAGCCGTTTCTCCTCTGTGATGTCTACAAATACACAGTATAAATATGGTTCATTATTTTTTTCCAGGAGCATCTGGCCCTTTAATGATATCCATTTTACTTTTCCGCTTTTCGCAATAATTCGGCGTTCAAAGTGAAACGTATTTCCTACGTTAAGCTGATGCAGAATCCTTTGACGAATATCTTCCATATCGTCCGGGTGGGTTACATAAACCATAGAATTTCCATGCTGCGAAAACTCTTCTCTGGTATATTCCAAAAACTCATACAGACCGTTGTTTGCATCAATAACGGTAAAATCATCATTGTATCTGCAGCGGAAAACAACCCCCGGAATGTTGTTATAAAAACGCAGGATTTCTTCCTGGGCTTCTTTCAATTCCGTGATATCAATACATACAGAAGAGACAGCCAGCCTGCCGTTCTCAGCAGTCATTTTCCTGCCCACCACATGAACCCAGATATAAGATCCGTTTTTCTTTTTTATTCGGTACTCTGCAGTATATTCATCACTTTCTTTCAATCTGCAGGCTATGGTCTCATTCACCGTCTTTCTGTCATCCGGATGTATCCCGTTAGAAATCAGACCTCCGATATCATCCTTAAATTCCTTCTCATTTTCATATCCTAAGTAGGACAGCATTTTATCATTGATGAAATAAAATGGAAAGTTGTGTTCCAGGTAGCCTCCCATCATGCCGCCAGGCACAGAATCATTCAGGAGTTCCTGCCGCTGTCTGTCGATATTTTCCATTACAAGCGTTTTTGGATAATGTTCTTCTCCGCTCTGACTGCTTCCCGGCTCTGCAAAATGAAAGTTTTTGATCCGCCATGTCTCCTGTTTCAGCACCAATGTGAAAAATCCTCTGACATACCAGGTATACAAAGTATTTTTTAATGTCAGTTCTATAGATATACTCTGTACACCTTCCGATATCTTTTGGTCATATATCACATTCCATCTGCAGGCGAACGGTTCTGTTATTTCTCCAATATCCTGACGCAGATAAGTTTCCATTTCCTCTCTGCCATGGGCAAATTCATCTCTTCCAGTCCCTACAAAGTCCACATCATCCGTTATGTATCCGGCAGTCCGTTCTGCATCGCGCAGTTCAAACCACGCATGGCAGAACTCCTGCAGAGTCTTACATGCTGAACTTCTATCTTCCATAATTTACTCTCCCCTTTTGCCCTCATAAAAACAATAACATTTTTTTCGGACAATTTTGCTTTATATATAACCTCATCAGCATTTTTCAGCGATATATTCACTTTCAATTATTTTTTTAGCTTATAGCATTTATTGTAGGAATTCAACAGAAGCCGATGATTTGTCATTGCCATTTTTATGCCATCCTTTGTGACACTAAATTGATTGCAATTCTCATTTTCTCCCTTTATACTAAAAAGAAAAAGGGGATTTTATGCAGTTATATGAGAAGCTATCTTTTTTGATGAATCTTACGAATACGAAAAACCGGACGCTGGCACAGGAAATTCATGTGGATCCTTCTCTGATCAGCCGTCTGCGCACCGGAAAAAGAGGAGAGCCCCGCAATCCGTCTCATACAAAAGCTATGTCAAAGTTTTTTGCCAGACAATGTACGACAAAATACCAGCGGCAGGCGCTGGCAGAAATGATCGGTGCAAAACAGTCTCTCACGATGAAACAGGAACAGCTGTCAGACATCCTTTATTACTGGCTTCGTGATGACGCAGACAAGGTAAGCCGTTTTATGCACACTTTTGAATCTCTTGAGATAAAAGAGATGGATCCGGATACCATTATGGATTCCCAAAGCTTAAACAGCGGCAGCACCATATATCACGGCAATGCAGGAAAGCGTGCGGCTGTGCGGACTGTCTATCAGCATCTGCTTTCCCTGGAACAGCCAAAAACGATCTTTATATTTGCAGATGAGACGGATGACTGGATCATCGAAGACAGTCAGTTTGCCGCCAGACTGCAGGATTGGGCACTGAAGCTTGCGAAGCACGGGTTCCGCTTCTGCCATATAGCCCCTCCCGTCAGTTCCGCAGATCAGGCGCTTGATGATCTGATCCGCTGGATTCCGATCTATATGACCGGTCAGGTTGATGCCTTTTTCTATCCGAGAATACGGGATAATGTCCACCGCCGTACTTTGATGGTCGTTCCGGGGATCGTCGCCATCGCTTCCAATTCCACGGCCGGAAGGAGTTCCAGCTATGCAACGATACTGACCACCGATCAAAGACTTACCCATGCATATAATACTGAATTCCACGATTATCTGTCTCTGTGCCGTCCCATGCTGAACATTTACCATTCAACGGACAAGCTGCTTCAGTGTTTTACGGAGTTCCTTATTCCAGACGGCTCCCGCATTCAAAAGCTGGTATCGTTATCCTCTGAGACAGCGCCTCCGGAGCTGATCGCCTCCCTTCTGAAACAAAGGAAACAGCCTGCTCTCAAAAAACTGGGCAGATTATACCTTCAGGAAATGGAACACATCGAAGAAAACAGGAACAAAACTGAACTCATCGATATCTGCTGTATGGCCAGTGCCGAACAGGTACGGGCCGGGATCGTCCCTATCTTATCCACCTGCAGAGATTCAGAAATCCTTTACTATGATGCGGAAAGCTATATTCTCCACCTAAAAAATATTCTCAGGATTATGGAAACATGCAGTAATTACCATTTTATACCCATCTCCGGAAAATTTGAAAAAGACAGCACCCTCATGGTGAAAGAAAATCACCGAGCCCTTTTGGTACATCTGTCTGATCCTTTTACGGTGCTTGAGATCTCGCAGCCGGATATCGTCGTTCTTTACCGCGAATATTTGTTCCGCCTTGCAGAAAAAACAGGCTATACCGGCATACACAGGCGAAAGATTATGTCTGAACTGCGCAGACTGATCGAGGAACTCCGGTCATGAAAATGTTATGGGAAACATTCTGTTCTTCGATTCTATTCGGCATTTATTGACACATTTCCTTCTAACCTTTATAATGAGACGAGTATTCATTATAAACAAACAGGATTGGGGAAATGAATTATGAAGAAAAATACGAAATTGATGACCTTGGTTATAGCAGCCTTATTGGCGGCAACTCTGCTGACCGGATGCGGCACAAAAAAAGCTCCGGATGCAGATAAATCCATGGATGCTTTTTATCAGCTGATCGTATGCCATAAAGCAGATGCCATGACAGATCTGGGCATTGACTCTGCAGAAGTCAGTGATACCCTGAACGTATACAAAGAGTCTACGATTTCATCACTGAAAGACAGTTTCAAATCTGCGGGCATCACACTGACAACAAAAGACGCTGAAAATATTTATGATGCACTCTCCCAGGCTTTGTCCAGTCTTGATTATGAAGTATCCGTAAAAAAACAGGAAAAGAAAGAGGCTGTTGTCACTGTAAAATCACAGTATATTGATTACTTATCTGTATTCAAGGACGCCAAGAAAAAAACAGTAGACGCGTTAAAGCCTCAGCACATCGAGACGAAAGAAGATGCTCAGAAACTTTTGATCAAAAACGTGGCAAAAGGTTTTAAAAGTATGAAACCCTCTTCCGAAATGAAGACAAAGACGTTTACACTGACTAAACAGAATATCAAAAGCGGTGAAGACACAGTTACCCTGTACTTCCCGAAAGATTCCAAACAGCTTGGATCTGATCTGATCAATCTCGTCACAGGGAGATAAGGGATTTTCAAAAGTTTATCTGCCGCCGCCGCAAAAATTTCACCCCGGATATCAGAAAACTCTGACATCCGGGGTATTTTTTTGTCGGACATTTCTACGCTTATTCTTTATTTTTTTTAATACAAAACCTGCCAGCATACAAAAGCAGATGCCGGTCAGAGCACCCGAACTGTCGATCATGACATCTTTTATCTGACAACTTCTTCCCGGCACAAAATACTGGTGCAGTTCATCTGTCACGGCATAGAAAGAACAAAACGCCAATGCCGCACCCAGAAGATGAGCCTTTTTCTTTACATCAATCCCCAAGGCCCGGCACACAAGCACTCCGAGCAGTGCATATTCCAGGAAGTGGGCTGTCTTCCTCACATAGTGGTCCATGACAGACAGCATATCATAAAGGCTGTTTCCGAATCCTCCCGCTTCTGCCGGGGATATCCCGACCAGCTTCGAAATCCACTGGGTAACTCCCATACTCATCTGCTCTGACGCATCTGCCGTCTTCGCAGAAAATAAAAAGATCACCGCCATCATCAAAATGACCATTGTCCAGGATATCACGCGTTTTCTTTTTAGCTTCATATATCTGTCCCTGTTTAAATTTGTTTTCTGACAATACTATATTCATCATTTAATTGAAAATACGGACAGCTATAATTTGAATATGTCATAAACCGCATCAGTTCATCTTCATCCAGGTTTACATCACATACATAGGAACCGCACATTTCGTCATACACATAATTTATACAAGACTCACAGTTGCTTTTCTGTTTTCCCGCCATAAAACCCTCCTATCCTAATCTAAATCCGTATTCGTAGTTTCTGTCTTTATTATACTGTATAATCCGGACTTTTTGCAAACATACTAAGAAAACTAAAAAGAAAGGAGTGATCGCAATGCACGAATCCAACTGCCACAGGCATAAACAGCAGGAACCAAAAGACGCAAATAAAGAACATCCGCACATCGTGGAACCTCTGCCCGAGTCTGAACGTCCGAGAAAAGACGGTCCCGGAGGAGATTAAACAACCCATGCATAATATTTCTAAGACTGGGAAGATTATTAATAGAAAAGGAGGTTGCTATGGGAAGTAAAACATTAGATTATATAGCACTGACAATTACAATTATAGGTGCGGTCAACTGGGGCCTGATTGGCTTCTTCCGGTTTGATTTAGTAGCTTTTCTCTTCGGCAGCATGACGATGCTCTCAAGGATCGTCTATGATCTGGTCGGCATCTGCGGACTTTATCTTTTAACCTTTTACGGCCGCTGTGGAAGAGATCTCTAATACCAATGATCCTCATATTCGTTTGATAAAAGACTGCTGCAAAACCCGGGATTCTGTTATTTTTGACAGAATCATTGATGTACGTTTTGCAGCAGTCTCTTTAATTGGAATTCACCTGTATAGCCGGCCGAAAGTCAAACAGACGGTAAGGACTGATTCTCATGACTCCCGCCAGCTTTTCGATTTCCTCCAGTGTGGGACTTACCAGCCCTCTTTCAATATCATAGATATGCATATGGCTGATGCCCGTATATTTTTCAAGGTTCCTCAAACTGTAACCCTGTTCTTCCCTGATTTCCCATAAAAAAATTCTCATATTTAAAATACCTCGTTTGGTTTGTATATTGATCTGCTTTCGTATTTCTATTAGAAAATTTTTCTGCCTTTGCGGTATTATTTTTTTAAAAACGTTACTTTTGTAATATTATTTTTGTTCTCCAGCTGCATGCCCGGGATGCTCCGCACATAAGAGCTGAACCGATTGTATCCAAAATCCTGTACTTTAAAGTTCTCATATTCTGCATATATTTTGTTTGCAAGATCAGACAGATCAAGTCCCTTTTTTCCTGTGTTTTTCACCAATGCCGTTACATAGTGGTCCAGCTGTTCTTTCATGTCAATATCTTCTCTCAGAGAAACAGTGACAATATTGCCATCCTTAATCAGTCTGAAATGATCGAATTCTTCCAGAAATTTAGAGAGCAGACTGTATCCGTAGCTCCTCACGTCAAAGTCCGGATATCTCTTTAACAGCCTTGTCCCGATCTCTCCCAGCGTCGTCTCTTTATCGCTGTTCTGATTGTCTGTGATGATAGAATGGATCGCTGCCTCGATATCCCTGCGGCCAATCGGCTTGCTTTCCTTTTCCTCTTTGTCCTCGATCAGGAGTTCCAGGTTTGTAAAAACATCACATGCTTTACGGAAAGCCGGGGGAGTCTTCCCCTCACCCATACCGATCACAGTAAGCCCTGTCTCTCTGATCCTGCTGGCAAGCCTCGTAAAATCACTGTCACTGGAGACGATACAAAAGCCGTCCACCCGGTTGGTGTAAAGTATATCCATGGCATCGATGATCATTGCAGAATCTGTGGCATTTTTCCCCTGTGTATAAGAAAACTGCTGGATAGGTGTGATGGAATTGGCCAGCAGCTCCTCTTTCCAGCTGGCATGAAGCGTACTTGTCCAGTCACCGTAGATTCTCTTGTATGTAATATTGCCGTACTGTGACAGCTCGTCCAAAATCGGCTTGATATATTTTGCTGATATGTTGTCAGCGTCAATTAAAAGTGCAAATCTTTTTTCCTTATTTTCCATACTTATATTTGTTTCTCCCTTTTTAGTAGTACCGTTTTATATACTGCAGTGCCATATAATCCATGATCCGGATCGTGAGCAGTTTCCCCCGTTTCATGATCGTTTCCACATTCTGCCGGCTTTTCTTTGCAGTCACCGCAATGCTGCTGGAAACATTTTTAAGAATGACGGCTTCTTCTCCTTCCTTTTTTTCGCCTGTAATGAAGATCGGTTCCTGGACATAAACGTTTTTCTTCCAGGAGATCGTCTGTTCCGGCACTTTTGCGATCTTATCCACCATCTGTTTTGCAGGTCCGAAATTTTCCTTCAGTGTCAGCAGCCTGAGGCCATGATTTTCAAATCGTATCCATGTCCTGTTCTCAACAAACGGGTACAGGATCTCGGCGATCAGCTGGAGACGGTTCTGGATCGAATTCTGTGCACTCAGCATGTCCTTGGAAACATTCAGAAGATAGTTTGCCATACCGTCTTCTCTTGAAGAATGGATCCGCAGCCTCTGTGTCTTCTTCTTTGACACAGTCTTTACAGCCTCTTCCGCCCGGTCATAGGCCGTTCCCTGCTGCTGGGCAGAGGTCCCATCCTCCATCCGCACTGTCCACTCGCCGATCCCGATCCCTCCGGTGACGGCGACCGGATAACACATGATCTCGAAAAGCCGGAAATAGGAGGCTGCGGACAGTGAAGATGTAAACAGACCCTGAAGTTCATCATGCCTTCCGAAGATTACCGGAAATATCATGCTGTCCACAAAAAGGCTGTTCAGCTGCTCCGCCACTTTGGTCAGATAAATCTGAAGATTCTGCTCCTCTTCGGGCTCATACCTCATTCTCTTTTTTATATGTATCATCAACGCTGAATATTCATCCAATTTATAACTCCCATCATTTTACATGCAAACAAATTTGTTTGCATTTATTATAACATAATAAATCTGTTTAAACTAGAAAATTTTCTTGCATTTCCAATGAAATCCTTACCAAAAATCAGACAGCAATCAATATATCTCGTTTTTTTCAGAAATACTAATACAAATATGAAAAGGAGAACTGCTTATGAAACTATTTACCGCCGTATATCATGAACCGGGAATCTTTAATTATCCCCTCGGCCGGAAATTAAAAAAAGATTTTGCGGATCTGCCCTGGCATGAGATCAAAAGCCATAACCGGATCGAAGAGATGACCCAAAGGCCCAACAGCGATTTTCCAAAAATGAAACGTTTTCTGATTATCGGCACAAGAAAGACTCACCGATATACAGAAAACCATAAGATATCCGATTATCTGGTTCCGTTCACTTCGTCCGGATGTACTGCCATGTGCCTTTATTGTTATTTGGTATGCAATTACAATAAATGCGCCTATTTAAGGCTTTTCGTAAATCGGGAAGACATGATGGAACGGCTGATAAAGAATTCAAAAAAAGGAGCTGTACCCCAGACTTTTGAGATAGGCTCCAACAGTGATCTTGTTTTAGAAAATATGATAACAAACAATCTGGAATGGGTCATCCCTGCTTTCGCCCGTGAGGGGAGAGGACAGATTACATTTCCCACCAAATTTGCGTCTGTAAAACCTTTGCTCGGCCTTGACCATCAGGGAAAGAGCATTTTTCGAATGAGCGTCAATCCTCAGGAAATCATAGACCATATCGAACTTGGGACCTCCCCGCTTCATCAGAGAATCCAGGCAGTCAACGACATGTGTGAGGCCGGTTATCCCGTAGGAATACTGATCGCTCCCATCATCCTGAATGATGGCTGGAAAGAAAAATACATGAATTTGATCGATCAGCTGGCCGACGGTCTTACCGAAAAGGCCAAGAAGTCAATAACAATAGAGATGATTTTTATGACTTACAGCTTTGTGCAGAATGCTATTAACAAAGAGGCATTTCCGGAGGCTCCTGACCTCTACGACAATCAGTCTATGTCCGGAGGCGGAAGAGGAAAATACCGCTACCGGAAGGAACTGCGGCTGGAGGCAGAGCCGGTGCTGACAGACTATGTGAGGCTGCGCCTTCCGGAAGCAAGACTGGTCTATGTCTGCTGAGACATCTCCCCTGTCTTTAATTTTACACAGTTTCTTCCGCAGCATTTTGCTTCATAGAGGGCACTGTCTGCCAGAGTAATAAATTCTTTGAATGGAGTCTCAGCGGACGGGCATTATTTATAGACCCCTATACTGACTGTGACAGGACTGCTGTCCGGCCCGTCGCTGATGTATCCGCCGGACTCTGCGGACCGGCGCATATGTTCTGCTATTTCTTCTGCCGCCTCAGCGTCCTGCCCAAATAAGAATATAAGAAATTCTTCACCGCCATAACGGATCAGGCTTCCTGACCTGTTCTGCACTTCCTTCTTCAGGAAGCCTGCGAAAGTTCTCAGGCACTGGTCCCCGGATATATGCCCAAACCGATCATTATATTGTTTTCTAAAAAAATTTTTATCTAATTTTTGATTATCCGCATAAACATTATACTTTACAGTACTTTGAAGTATAAAAAAGCACTCATTTTACCACGATTGAACGAGCCTTGATATGACAGAAAAAAGAGAGGGATACTGCACAAAAAACGTGTGTCTCCCTTTTAATTTTATTGTTTTCTAACTTATTTCCAGTCCATAGCCACACATGCATATACCGCCGTTTCGATTGGTAAAACTTGTTCGTTAAAACATACTTTCGGATTATGATGTGCATAGATATTATCTGAATCAACCTTAGCTCCTATCATAAAATAAGAAGATGGTACTTTATTTGCAAACACTGCAAAATCATCAGAACCAGTTGTGTGTAACCCGGATACCATGTTAAATTCACCATTCATGGACCTTATTGCCTTAGCAATTTCAGTATTTCTTTTTTCATCACAGCAGAGTACGGGTATATCTGCTAGGACATCTACTTTACTTTCTGCATGAAAAGCATGGGAAATATTATCAACAATTTCTTTAATTCTCGTAATTAAATACTGTTTTATTTTATTATCGAATGTGCGAAGTGTTCCCTGTAAAATAGCTGTTTCTGGAATAACATTATTTACCGTTCCAGAGTTAAATTGACCAATTGTCAATGTTACTTCTTGGCTTGGAGAACACTCACGTGCGATTAGCTCCTGCAATGCTTGGTAAATATGAACCCCAACGTTGATAGGGTCTATTCCGTTCTGGGGCATAGCACCATGCGTACCCTTTCCTATTATCGTTATTTTAAATCCAAAGACAGATGTCCCTGTCATAGTTCCATAAGCAATTGTTCCTGCAGGAATAACGGACGCTACATGAGTTGCAAAAGCTGAGTCTACTTTAGGATTTTCCATTACACCCTCAGCAATCACTGCGTTAGCACCCTCAAATGTTTCCTCTCCCGGCTGAAACAATAACTTTATTTTACCTTTTAATTCCTTTTCGTGTTTTTTTAATATTTTGGCGGCTCCTAACAAAGCGGTCGTATGCATATCATGTCCGCAAGCGTGCATATTACCATTTTGCGAAACAAAAGACAATTTACTTTCTTCATTCATAAGAAGCCCGTCCATATCTGCTCTAAGAAGTAAGCATTTATCCCCAGAGCCCATATAGCCAATAATACAATTTCCATTGACTTTTGTTTCAAATGGAATATCCCATTCTGCTAATTTTTTCTTCACAAAAGAAACTGTTTTAGAAAGTTCAAGTCCCAATTCAGGTGTTTTGTGAAGTTCTCTACGCCATTCTATAAGTTCATTATACATTTCTTTGCTTTCAGCATAAATTGAAGAATACATATTCTCACTCTCTTTCTTAAAATTCTTACGATAATTATTTTACTCTTTTTTCATAAATTTATCTTGAAGTATAATTTTATGCCTGTTATGGTATATACATTATAACTGAAAGGGAATTAAAACATGGGAATACATCATTTAGTAGAAAATTCTTTATGGCGATGCCCCCTTTTTTTAGTAAAGATTACATAGTTTTTTAGTTCTGTGGATGCCATACGCGGACTAAAAAACTTTTTTTATTGTAACGTTTTCATGTTACTTTTTCTATTATTTTAAAGAATAAAAGCGAAAGGAGATAGAAAGCAATGTTAATGAAGTGGAAAATTTCGATATTTTTATGAAAGCTATCATAATCTTGAATTATTATTGACCTAAGTACTTTTTAATGGCAGTAATCAAGTCGACTGTTCATTTCTTCAAATAATATGATATCCTGAAAAAATGAAGCAGAATCGCATTTCATGCAATTCTGCTCCATTTTTAAGTCATTTTAACCGTGTTGTTTTTTATCTCTTTTAACGCCAAAGAAAGCAATCGATGCACCAAGCATCAGCGCGATCATTAGTCCGATATGATTGTTATCCCCTGTTTTAGGGGCGTGAGAATTGGAGAATTCTTGATTAGAATTTCCGTCGTTTTCGTTATCTGTCGGAGATGTGTCAGGCTTATAATTAGGATCAGCTTTTCCGCACACGGTACATTTTCCGTTTTCATATTTGTGCCCCAGAGCTTTTCGGCTTGTTTTTTCTTTGGAAATTTCCTGGGTTAAAGCTTTGTCAGAAAAGTATTTATCACAAAAACTGCAGTACCAGTATTCAATGTTTCCGTCGGTGTCACAGGTAGGCTCCTTAGCTTCAACGTGTACTGCGTTGTGTACTTTTTCTGTAATACCAGTGCCTTCGATTGTTCCATTTCCTGTGGTGGTATCTGGAATTGTCAGTTCACCGTTGTTTGAAATGAAGCCATTGTTTTTAAGGCTTGTATCGGGGGAAACAGTTAATGCAGCATCAGAGTAGATATTTACTTTTCCCTGTTCGGTAATGATGAGGGCACCTTCCCCTTTTACCGTAATTTTTCCTTGGATGTCTAAGGCACCTGCAATTTCTAAAGTTGCGTCTTTTGCTATTTCAAAAGTAATATTTTTATCAGAATCAATTTCTATGTCGTTTATCTTTAAATTCTTCTCAATAAGTACTGTATCCTGATCGTTTACTTGTATATTTCCATTTGTTTTTTGAGCGAAAAACTGTTCAAATGCTACGTCAGACTGAGGCATGAATGTAATGCTTCCGTCTTCGTTGTACATATATTTATAGTCGCTGTAATCGGCGGGACGAACATTTGCAGGAGTATCACTCCAGATCCAATAGTTTACCGCAGGCTGTCCAGCTGGAAGTAAAATTGGTGTGGCAGCAACATCAATGACCACTAGATTGTTTGTACCTAACTGAAAAGTATTATTTTTAAAGTCTATAGGTTGTCCAATACTTCCCTTTGCCTGGATATAGTGTTCAAATTTATCGTTTTTGATCGTATTCCCTGTGAAATTTGCCTGTGTCTGTAAATAAATAGATCCGGCATTATCAAGCATATTGTTTTTTACGACAATCTGATTGTTGGAAGCGGCTGAAGTAGTAATTGTTGTGGCTTCCCCGGCAGAGCCTCCGGTAGGTCCATTTGCCACGCTGTAAACGCTATTTATGAATTCGCAGTTTTCAATTAGAAAATTACCACTTACATTTGCAAGCATTGTGCGGAATGCCCCGTTGAATTCGTTATTTGTAAAAGTAATACTTCCGGCGTCGTTTTGTTCGTTAACGTATAGACCGTAAGACCATTCAGGTGCGTCTGTTGTCGTTCCATTATTATTTGGGGTATTGATGAAGCGGCAATGATTGATTTTAATAGTTGCACTGTTGCCACTTACTGTCACAGCGCTTCCGCTGGATCTTTTTGTTACGGAATAATGGATCGTAACATTTTCGAGATTAATCGAAGTACTGTCTCCATTTCCAATTGTTAAAAGCTTGCCATTTGTATTTGTTTCATTCGGTTTTAAAGTAAGATTCGTAAGTGTTCCTGCCTTTACGGTTGACGCACCTGAAATCGTGTACTTGCTGGCACCATCAACAGTGATATTTTTGTTAAAGATTACATCTTCTGTCACATCAGAAAGTAGTGTAACAGTACTGTTCTCCGGTGCGGCATCAACAGCTTCTTTCAATGTTGCATATGTTTTCCCATTCACTTTGGCCACGACATTTTCCGCTGGCTCAGCGGCAAAAGACATCTTCGGGAAACAACATGCCGCAAACAATAGGCTTAGTCCCATTGCAAAGATTTTCTTTTTCATAATTACAATCCTCCATAAAACTAAATATCATTGTTTACATAGTATCATAAAAAAAATAGACAGGTCTACATTTACTTAAGAAGTAGTTTATTGAATCTATATCAATCATCATACATGCAATGTTTCCGTGCTTCTCTTGTACGCTTTGAAACTGTTCTCTCAGGGAAGTTTCAAGATAACTGCGGTTAAAAAGTCCAGTCAGACGGTCACGGATTACCTGTTGATTCAACTTCTGATTGATCTCGGCGATTTTCTGATACTGTTCTCCGATAATAATACGGTCATATTCTGACAAGACACGATTCCGATAGAGAATGATTGAAATTCCAATACAAAGAACCGTAATAAAAAGCTGTTCGTCATATTATTAAAGCTCTGATCCGCCCCATAAGGATCAGGAAAGTACGGGAGAAGATCATTCAGTAATGTTCCATGATCTTTCGCCTGAAAACTGCCTTCACTGCCAGACTGAGCACTGTTAAAATGATCAGCAGGATATACATACAGAAATATGCGGTCCTTCTTGGTTTCATAAAAACGCCTCCCGGAAGAGTCGATATTGAATAGAGCATTAAGATCTGACATCCCAGAATAAGCAGCTGAAAAATCGTATGAGTTTTAAAAATATTGGCGGTCATGTTCTGTTCAATTTGAATCCGGTAAGCAGGATCTGCCGGAAACCCCAGATATTTTTTTATCTTATTCATAAATTCTCCCTGTCTCTTCAGATTAAATATGAACTTCCGAACACTGCGGATACCATATCTGACAGTCTCTGTGTGTCAAACATATCTGAAAACAAAAGTTCTTCATTGACCGCTTCCATATTTTCTTCCGAGTATTCGATTTCTTTTGAGTACAGACGGGCAATTTCCAATGACGTCAGGCTTTCCTCTCGTGAAACCGCTGCCTCTGTCCCCCGGACAGCCAAACAGCTGAAAACCGCAAATTTAACCTTATCCAAAAGCTGAAAGTCATAGACGGATTTCAGAAAATACCGGTATATAAAATACACTATCAAATGTTCATAAAAGATTCCATCAAAATCTGAAAAACAAATGTCTCTCTCCCGAAACATGAAAGATGCCTGGCTTAAAGCCTGCTTCCACTCGGGGGTGAGAATCTCCAGATCCAGGAGAAATTCCAGACATTCCGTGAACCATTCTCTCAGACCGGTCCGCGGCTTTTGTACTCTTTCTTTCGTCTCCCATTTATGTATATGCAGATACATGGCCTCCATATCATCGCGAATGTAATCTTCCTGAAAGACCGCTGCCGCCGACAGCGTCTGCCGCAAACGTCTCTCCAGAGTCTGCTCCCTGTCCTGAAGCAGACGGATGATCCAGTCTCTTGCCAGCGTAAGCGGCTCCAGCCAGGGCTCCTCTTCTTCCGCTTTTTCATCCAAATTTTCATCAAGAAACCGGACCTTTTTCTTGTTGGTCAAAATCAGTCTTGCCGCCTCTTCGCACACGAGTCCCAGTCCCGCTTCCTGCCGGCTGCCATAAACTTCATAGAACCGTGGATGGTCTGTACAGATCTGGCAGAGGAAATCTTCTCCCAGATGTATATAAATATCGCATAAATTCTTTTGATTTAAAAAAGGACATCTTCCCTCCTCCATGAGAAAATGATGAGGACGGGAAGAGCTGACAGATCTCATGAGACGGTCTCCGAATGATCCTTTCACGAGGGTGTACTTTTCATAGGTCTCATCGTTCACAGTGATATCCCATCCCGCGCAGCAGCTGTCTGTGCAGTCAGAACCTATACATTTAAATTTGTCATAATAATCCGGTATCCGAAACTTCATCTCTCCTCCTGATATTTTCTGTCCTCTATTATATCATAAATTCCCTGCGCATCTGTACGCAGCCTGCAGCAGAAACTATGATTTGTATTTTTTGGCATCTTCCCCTATAATGGAATCCAGCAGATTTAAAAAAATCCCGCACAAAAAGGAGTACAGGAAATGATGAAACGAAATATCCGTCTGAAGATAGAATATGACGGCACCCGCTATCAAGGCTGGCAGAAACTTGGCAAAAATGCAAACGCCAGCACGATCCAGGGAAAATTGGAGTCAGTTCTCTCAAAAATGACCGGGGAATCCATCCAGATTATCGGTTCCGGCCGCACAGATGCCGGCGTACACGCCTGCGGACAAATCGCCAACTTCCATACAGACTGCAGCTTCTCCTGCCGGGAGATCAAAGAATACCTCACGAAATATCTGCCTTCCGATATCGGTATTGTGACGGCAGATGAAGTCTCAGAGCGCTTCCACAGCCGGCTGAATGCAAAACAAAAGACATATCAGTACCGTATTGCCATTCCCGGCACTGTGAATGTTTTTGAAAGAAAATATTTGTGGAAATATCCGGAAACACTGAACATAGAAAAAATGAACAAGGCAGCCGCCTTCTGTCTCGGCACCCACGACTTTTTAGGATTCTCTTCCGTCAAAAAGACAAAGAAATCAACGGTGAGAACAATCTATTCTATTGTGATTGAAGAAGAACACAGCGAAATCCGCCTCAGTTTCACCGGCGACGGCTTCCTTTATAATATGGTCCGGATTCTGACCGGAACACTGGCTGAGATCGGTGCAGGAACCAGAGACCCTGAGTCTATTTTTCATGTATTTCAGTCAAAAGACCGGAAAGATGCGGGCATCACCGCCCCGCCCCATGGCCTGTTCCTAATGAATGTGGAGTATTAAGACCTCTTAGTAGTGGATAAACACCGGATCTCCGCTCTCCACAAGCTTATATATGGCCGCTGCATCCGAGAGCTGAAGGTTTACACACCCGTGGGAACCGGTCACTTTATATCTGCCTGGAGACCACAGACCCCAGTCGCTCCTCTTGCTCCAGTGATATCCGGTTCCGGTCCACATGATTCTGACCCAATACTTGGTGTCTACACTGTAATCTGCACCAACCAGGGTTTTGGTCAGCCGTTTTTCTTTCACATAGTATGTTCCGGTCCTTGTGATGCGGTCAGGAGTCGGTTTTCCCGTAATACAGTTTGCAGAAAATACTCTCTTGCCGTTTTTATATACAAATACTTCCTGAGCGGAGAGATCCACCTCACTGTAATTTTTATGATCCCAGTCATTTTGAGGATTTTGATAATCTTTCCGATAGGCCTTATTAAAATAAACAGGTTTTAAATTTATGGTCATAGCTTTCTGATTTTTATCCGACGGATCTTTTTGGTAAGTCTCCATCAGTTTCTTTGATGGTGCTTTTTTCAGCAGTTTCAGGACTCTGGCGATCTCCTTGTCGTAATCAATCCTCCATCCGTAGTCTCCGCCTTCTACTTTTATTTTCTTGCCTGAATGCGTGGTGAATTTTCTGGCAATCCCTACGGTTTTATATTTAAGACAGAATTTTTCCACCCAGTCTTCCACGGCAGATTTTTCAAGCTTCACCGTACGTTTTTTTGTATTGACCCTGATACAGTCTTTCAAAACCTCAGGTGTCATCGTCTCCTTTGTATCGTTTCCCATATCCCATTGAATCCAGTGCAGCAAATACTGATTATATGTCTCCTGCATCCTGGTAAGTTCAGAGTCATCGATTCTTAACCCCGGTTCTTTATATACACCGGGATATGTTTTCTGGTCCGTCAGATCCATAGAAGTTTTCAGTTCCTTTATGGCTTCCGATAACCGTCTCACAAAGGCCTTCTGATTCAAAATATTTCCTTCTATTTCTTTTTTCAGCACGCCATACTTTTTCTCTTTAGAGTATTCTATTTCCGCATCTTCGGGCTTCGTCAGCTTATAGCCGTCATCCCCGGTCACCAAAACCGATTTTTTTACAAGACCTGAGAGCTTCTTCTCTGAAAAATCAATCGTATCTTTTAAATTTTTCTGTTCCTTCTTCATAAAAGAAAAAATGACACTCTGTTTATGCTGCTTTTGATACAGTTCCTTCACTGAATCCAAAGACTTTACTTTTAAACCGATATCCCTGCCTTTGATCGTTAAGGTTCCCTTTTCTCTCCCTTTTACGGTAATGCTGTATCGGTCTGCAGTCTCTTTGAGCTCATCCAGAGACTCTTCATAGGTCATTCCCGATACTTTGAGGCCGTCGATACTGCTTCCCGGATACCACCGGTCTTTATAATAAATATGTACTGCTGTGAGTGCTGCGATGACGGCCACCGCCGCTGCACCCATGATATATAAATATTTTTGTTTTATTTTTGCCATATTTTTCTCCTGTTTCTAAGCTGCTTTTCCCTTTTATGGCCTGTTTTTTCCTGCCATGTATAAGGATAACGAACATTTTATTTAGTGTCAACATGTGATGTATCCTTTTTCAGATTACGGAGATACTAAAGTTGTATCATAAATTGAAAGGAGCCTTGTTATGAAATCAAATGGAAAAAACGATTGTATCGAGTGTACAATTAATAACTGTGCCTACCATGCAGGTGATGTTGACTACTGTACTTTAGAGACAATCAAAATCGGAACTCATGAGCCTAATCCGACAACAAAAGAATGCACTGACTGTGAATCTTTCGCAAACAAATCAGGATGCTAAAGTAATATCATCCACCAACTCATTTTCTTTATTCCTTTAAGTTCGGAAACAGCAGAAATTTTTGGTTAAAAATTTCTGCTGTTTTTATTAATCTGATACTTGCCAGAGCAAAGAAAACGAGAGCCTGCCCGATTTTCCATAAAAGGAAATATTCGAACAAACTCTCTCCTGTCAGTTTCTCAGTTCTCTTCTGGTTCTCTTCTTACTTCTTCCATACTGTCAGAGTCATTTTCACTATCTTTTTGAACTCCAACAGCGGCTACTTTTCCGCCGATAACGCCTGCCAACAGGGACTTAATGTCAAGTCCCATGGACTTCTGCAGTCCCTGATCAACCTGGGAAACAGATTTCACGATATCTTCCGTCAATTTAGCCGAATTCCCGTCTCCGTACATAACGATGGAATCAACCTTGGATAACGGTTCGGCAACGCTCCTTGCAACTTCCGGATAAGCTTTAAAGTACATTTCAAGAATTGCAGCCTCACCCATTTTCGCCATGGCCTCTGCTTTCTTTTCAATACCCGCTGCTTCCGCGAGCGCTTTTGCCTGGATTGCAGATGCCTCCGCTTCACCCTTTGCCCGAACTCCGGCAGCCTCCTGCTCGGCCTCATATCTTGCTGCCTGAGCTGTTGCCTTCAGCGCATCTGCCTCCTGTTCGGCCTCATAAGCTTTCGCTTCCGCATCCTTCTTGCGTTCATAAAGATCTGCTTCGGCTTCCTGTTCCCTCGCGAATCGGTCGGCCTCAGCCTTTTTGCGGACTTCGGCATCCAATGCCTTCTCCCTGACCTCTACTTCTCTCGTTTTTAACTCGACTTCCCGCTCCTGCTTTGCGATATTAGCATTGGCATTGGCAATTTCCAACTGTTTTCGCTGCTCCTGCTCCTCGATCTTATAAATGGCATCTGCTTCTGCCTTCTTCAGATCCGCCTCCTTTTTAAGTTCTGCTTTGCGGATTTCCAGCTGGTTATTTTTGATTGCAATTTCTGTCTCTGAGGCAACCCTTGCATCATTGGCCTCTTTATCGGCCTGTGCCTTAGCAACTTCAACTTCTTTTTCAGATTCTGCTCTGGCAATAGCGGCTGATTTTTTAATCTTTGAAATGTTGTCGATACCAAGATTTTCAATGACTTCATTGTCATCGACAAAATTTTGAACATTAAAACTGATGATTTCAAGGCCCATAGCTCCCAGATCCGGAACGGCATTGTCTTTTACTTTTTCCGCAAAATTCTGGCGGTCAGAAACCATTTCTTTCAATTCCATCTGGCCGATGATCTCCCTCATATTACCTTCCAGTACTTCCCGGACTATCATACCGATGATATCGGTTCCGCAGTTCAAAAAGTTTTGGGATGCCTTTTCCAGCATCTCCTGAGAACTTCCGATTTTAACATTGACGGCTGAATCTACATTGGTATTGATGTAATCGGCTGTCGGAACCGGACTGGAAGTCTTTACATCTACGGAAACCAGCCTCAGGCTCAATTCGTCTTTCTTTTCAAAAAACGGGATCTTAACGCCCGCCTTTCCGATAAGAAATCTCGGTTTCTTCCTCAGACCGGAAATGATCAGTGCGGTATCTGGAGATGCCTTGACATAGCCGGAGAAAAAATAATTAGAACGAATATGATCGCTGCAGCCGGCAATAAAATTGAAATGTAATCCATGATACTTTCCATATGTACCTCCTCTTTCGTAAAAGTTTCTGGGTTCTTACCTTTGAGAGAACTAAAATTAAAAACCTGGTTCTATAACGCAAAATAGAGATGCACGGTAAAGGCATCTCTTTTATATATGCAGAATATAGTTCCTGTTACCAAAGTTCTCTCTAATGTAATTATTATACAATGACGTGTGGCAATATTCAACAAAAAAGTTTTCTATATCCGGTTGCATACACTCGTTTATACTCCTTTTTACTCTGTTCGTATCCTCTTAAGCAAAAAACGGTTTGTTACAGCTGCTATGAAAAAAATAACGGCCAGCGGAATACAGCTCTTCAGCTCTGATTTCGGTTCTAAAAGCAGAGCATAACCCCATGTCGCAGGAAATAATTTTCCCAGCTGTTCTAAAAATTCAGGAAGCAGATTTACAGGAAACATGATTCCCGACAGCATAATAGAGGGAAAAAATAAGATCTGGCTGATCATCGTCAGTTTTGCCTGACTTTTCACCAGAAGACCCAGAACACCTGAAATACTCAATGAAACGATCAGAAAAAAGACCAGGGCGGCAAAATATAATAAAAGATCAGATGGAATGACTGCATCAAAAGCAGCCGGAGCGGCAGCAAAAATAATTACGCTCATGATAAACAGATGGACGAATGCAGACAGTATGGAGGAAAGCAGACCGCAGTGCAGCGGCACCCCATTGGCCTCATACATTTTCTTGATGTTACTTCCGCAAATTTCCAAAACCGAAGGAGGCACACCGATCAGTGCTCCCATTGATACCCCCATGACCGTCATGGACTGAATTAATGTATCCTTTGCCTCGGGCATCAGCGAGGTAAAAATCCCTCCCATGACGGCAAAAAATAAAAGAGGAACGAGATAGCACGTAACAAGCATAGTTCTGCTCCTTATATCTATCTTAAACTGCAGCATCGTTCCATATAAAAAAGCATTCATATATCATTCCCCCTCTGTCAGTTTCATAAAGAACTGTTCTAATTTCCCTCTGTTTATCTCTATATCTAAAATCTGAAGATTTCTCGTTTGATAGTTTTTAAGAAGTTTAAACATAGTCTCTCCAATCTGATCTGACGTATAATGTTCTTCTCCGAGTTCCGTTGTAATTTTAATATCATATTGTCCGCCTGCTTTTACGGTCAATTCTGAAACCGTGCCCATAAAGGCTATTCTTCCTTCATGTAAAATCGCTATACGGTCACATAACTTCTCCACCTCCGCCATATCATGGCTGGCTAAGATTATTGTTTTTCCCTGATTGTTCAATTTTCCAATCTGATCATGCAGAGATATTCTTCCTCCCACATCAAGCCCGGCTGTAGGCTCATCCAAAAAAATGATATCCGGATTGCCGATCACGGCAAGAGCCAGATGCAGACGCCTTTTCTGACCAGTGGATAAATCGGCATATTTCATCTTCTTCAGCTCATTTATTCCGAGTGCAGATAATACAGAATTGTTTACCTTTGTATGATTCCATTTTGCGAAAAGCTGTATCGCTTCCATCGGTTTTATAAAGGCGGGGAGAGAAGCTGACTGAAGCTGAATTCCTACCCTTCCGTCTGCCGTAATTTTCCCGCTGTCATATTTTCTGAGACCTTCCATGCACTCAAGAGTCGTAGTCTTACCCGCCCCGTTGACGCCGAGTACCCCAAAAATCTCTCCTTTCTTTACTTGAAAACTCAGCCCTTTCAGTACAGTATGGCTCCCATAGCTTTTCGTCAGACTTTCTACCCGGACCGCATAACTCATAATTCACCCTCCACAAACGGATTGATGCCCATCCGCGAAAAATAAATTTCCAGGGCAGGGTCCAGATAAGCATTCACTTCTGCCTGTTTCTGCACCCAATCATTGTCTATGCCCTCGAATTTCCCAAATTCTATGAGCTCCTGCAGTATACTGATATCTCCGCCGGTAAATTCTGTGATCAATGTCCAAAATTTTTCTGCCAGCACCTGAGCCTTTTCATCTTCAGGCGGGATGCCCTTTTCACTGAGTTCTATGGCTTCTTCGTTCAGGCAATTATACTTCTCCATAAAAATCGTACCGCTTTCCTCGTCAAAACGGCTTCGGATATTATCCAGCAGACTGTCGTCAAAATGCTTGATCAGCCAGTAGTACTCGTTGTTCATATGGAAATTTACAATAATATCGGCATATTTCTTAAAATCCACGGTCTGAATCTGCAACACCTCTGACTTTAACATTTCAATGGCATTTAACGATTCCGTCAGACGATCTATTTTTTCTCTGACAGCAGCAGCCTGCCTTGAAAGGGCATCCGCAACATCATCGGGCGAGTCAAGGGAGATCAGTCTGTTCTTTATATCATCCAGTGAAAATCCCAGAGACTTTAAGGACAGGATCTGGTGAAGCCTCACCATGTCTTTATATGTATACAGTCTGCGGCCGCCTCTGCTTTCGGCGGACGGAGAAAAAATGCCTTGTTTATCATAATACTGTAAAGCACGAACCGTAATCCCCATTTTCTTTGCAAGCTCTCCGACTGTCATATATTCTTTTGATGACTCTCTTTGTTCTCTCATTTGTCGTACCTCCTAAAATTATTATAATTCATGACGCCGCGTCACAAGCAAGCAGTTCTTGAACAAAAGTGTGCTTCACACACCTCGCGAACCAGTTTTTTCTATGCACAGCTTTTGTTCCGCGCACGAAGCAGCGCATCCTGCCCGCAGGGCTTTTTATTCCATAGGACGAACTCTCCTATGGAATAAAAAAAGCTTGATTGGGATATACCCAACCAAGCTGAAGTCAGCGTTTAATGTTTATGTTTTTGCTGTAAAATAAAGCTTATCATTGATATAAATGCAGAATGATATGGTAAACATCTGGAATATATCTGTCTTTTAAATCAAATTTTTGTATTATCATACAATTTCTTTTGCTCATAAAACGTTCTCCCCAAAATCATTAATTTCTCAAATTATAACCGCTGTATATGAAATGCCGTTGTCTGGGGTGTCACAGAAGGCGTCTGAAAATTTGCATGAGTCACTCTCACCATATTGCCGGGCTGCAGATCACGCAGTCTGATCGGCAAACCGAATTGGTTTGTAATAGTAGTGGAATTTGTAATTAAAAATCTGTTTTGATCATTCATATTCCTTGGATTTTCCGTAACGATAAAATGGTTGTCAAAATCAATTAAAACAATCCTTCCTGTTGTCACCGAGGATGGTCGCTGAGGCGGCAATGGCGGCCGCGGCGGCAGAGAAATCCTTTGTACAATCACAGAAACGGCATTGGACTGAGGCGGTATGCTTCTTGTCATGCGTGATGAAAATATGACATTGACCCACATTCCCCTCTGAATACAGCATATACACATGCTCTGCCCAAAGGAATTTAAGATCACCGTATTCCTATTTAAATTTAAACGTATATATTGAATCGAATCAGGCCGGTTTCTTTCCGGGACAGAATAAGATATCAAGATATTTCCAACTGAATTATTAACACAAGAAGCCTCTTCCACGAAAGCATTGTTGATCCGCATCAGATTCCCTTGTTGAATCAATCTCCCACGAGTAATGTTATCCATAAAAGCTTCCAACAATTGTTTTACTGTATTATATTCAGAATTTGCCGGGCTGTTCAAATAGTGTACGGAATGATAAAGTTTATTCTTTGCTTTTCCATGGACGCTTTTTATCCGTCCATCCTTTTTCCTGCCAATAATCTGAATCCGCCTTATTCCATCCGTTTTTTTGAACGATGCGCATGATATTGAAAAATAATCTGGTCTTTACAGACGGTTCTACTTTGCCATAATTGTTCTTGATTTTTAATGCCAAAGAATCGGTTTTCTTCTCTATATTATTTTTTATCTTGTTATTAATACCATTCCACGCTACCGCCCTAACTGCAGCCCCATATTTATAAATCTTTGCAGTCCCCCAAAAGAACAGGCTGTCTGCCATATCTTTATTTGTGCTTTTCATTCCTCCCCCTGCAGCAGTCGAGATACAGACAGCCTGTTTATGGAACATCTTTTCTTCAGGACGGTGTACCATCCATCGGTACCCATAATGGTCTAAAAATGACTTCATTGCGCCTGTTGCATGATATACATATACCGGGCTTGCCAGGATGATGACATCTGCATCATCCATGGCTTTAGTAATAGGTCTTAATTTTTCATAATGAGGGCATGATGTTTCAGATCTTTCAAAACAGTTTGTACACCCTATGCAAAAGGAGTCAAAATCTCTTGGCAAAAAGAATTCTGTAACTTCCCCCTCCAGCTTTTCAGAGAGCATTTTTGCAATATGATAGGTAGAACCCTTATGGCTCTTTCATTAAAAAATTTTGCATTAGTTATGGCTTTACGCTGATAATAATTTGTTAAATTCTTACTTTATAGCATATATGTTAGTGTTCCATAAATCCATGTATCTGCTGTGTATTTTCCAGAAATAGCTTTAAAACTAACCGCTCCATTTTCGTTATTTACGAATAGCAAAAGTGAAATATATCCATTATGAACGAAAGTTACTTTCATAGATTTTTTTGGCCAAAACTTTTTTGGTAAAATATATACTGTTATAGTTGTATCAGGTTGAACATCTTGCGCATAAGTAAAATTAAAAGTCAAATTCATTATTTCCCCGAATTTTTCTGCATATATACTACCGCTGTTAAAGCCAGCTTGTGTATACTCTTCCATTTCATATTCTAAAGCCGAATTTAAGCTATTAATTCTGCTATTCGTCCTCTCTATTGCTTCTGTATGTGCCTGATATGCCTCAATGTTTACTAACCCGGTAGAGTTCATCACTACTTCAAATGGTGCTGTATTAGAAATATCAAAACAGAAATCCCATGTAACAGAAAAACCCGGACTTTCCTCCTCCGAAGGAATATTTTTAGCCTGTGCTGCCTGTGCAAGACAGAATAAGACTTCTCCCTCATCCGGATCTTCTGCATAAACTCCCACCTGCCATAAGTCATAGCTTTCTTTTAAACCTTTATTCTCTAACAAAACCGGAAGGATCATTTTTTCACCCTCTGTTCTTGATGGCTGAAGTGTAATGTCATATCCGCCCTCCGTCACCTCAGTCTGCTGTCTCAGATCCACAACCGGTACTTTTTTTGCCCCTGTGGTCACCCTTTTGATCTTCAGCGTCTGCCCATTAAGCAGCTTTGCCTGTAATGCTTCTCCTTTGTCCGTTAAGACTGCGTTTTCCCAAATATTCATTTGTTTCTCCTTTTCTTCATTAAAATTTTTGTATGAGAAAATATATCACGTCGGCTGCGGACAATGTGGGCAAGTTTCAAAATTTTATTTTATACCATCACTCTCATACTTGATTGTTTTTCTTTGTTCAAACTTATATAATGTATCGTATAGATTTTGATAAAAAGTGTCGGAAAGGACAGTGTAAAAAAATGAAACGTATATTCTTTGTTGAAGACGATCTAAGTTTAATCAGCGGTTTATCCTATGCCATGAAAAAACAGGGGTATGAAATAGAAGTTGCCCGCACAAGCCACGAAGCACAAATTTTATGGACAAACGGCTCATTTGATTTAGTTATTCTGGACGTTTCACTCCCCGATGGTTCCGGCTACGATCTGTGTAAAAAAATTCGTGAATCATCCAAAGTGCCGATTATGTTTTTGACAGCGGCCGATGAGGAGACAGATATTATTATGGGCCTTGATTTAGGAGGCGATGATTATATTACAAAACCATTTAAGCTTGCAGTATTTTTGTCAAGGGTCAACGCCCTGCTTCGCAGAAGCGGTAATTTTAATCAGGCAGATACTGAATTAGTCTCAAACGGAATAAAAGTACAGCTTCTGAAAAGAGAAGTTTATAAAAACGGAACACAGATTGATGTAACCGCAGGCGAATATAAATTGCTCTGTCTCTTTATGGAAAATCCGGATATTGTTCTCTCACCGGAACAGATCTTAAGCAAACTCTGGGACTATGATGACAAGTTTATAGAAAGCAGCACTCTAACTGTGTATATTCGCAGACTCCGAACAAAAATCGAAGATAACCCCAGAGAGCCTCAAAAAATAGTGACTGTCCGGCGTATGGGGTACAAATGGAACACGATGGATTGAGGTGCAGTATGAAAATATTCGTAAATAGAAAGATTAAATTATTTTTTTATTGGGAATTGCTGTTTATCACAGGATTTACCCTTCTCTCCGCTGCTTTTATAGGTTTGAAAACCAGAAATGCGGCATCTTATATATTAGCTGCTTCTTTGTGTATGAGTCTCTCATTATTAGTAACTGCCTATTTGTATTTCAGAGACCAAAATAAAATAATGGAAGATGCCATCACACAGATCAGAGCATATATTTCCGGAAACCGGAATGCACGCATCGAATGTGACGACGAGGGGGAATTATACAGACTCTTCCACGAAGTAAATTCCTTAGTGTCTGTTTTAAATGCTCATGCAGAAAATGCCGGGAAAGAGAAAAGCTTCTTAAAAGACACCATTTCCGATATCTCTCATCAGTTAAAGACCCCCCTGGCTGCCCTCAATATTTATAATGACATTCTTCAGGAAGAAACAAAAGACATACCTGCGGTCAAAGAGTTTACCGATCTTTCGGAGAAGGAGCTGGACAGAATCGAAATCCTTGTACAAAATGTCCTGAAAATCACAAAACTCGACGCAGGAACGATTGTGGTAGATAAACATATAGAAAATGTGTCTGAGATGATGAACAATATAAAAGATCACTATCTGTACCGCGCCCGGCAGGAGGAAAAAGAAATACATCTGTCCGGCGATGACAGTATTCCATTATTATGTGACCGTAACTGGCTGATCGAGGGCATCGGCAATCTTGTGAAAAATGCTTTTGACCATACAAAAAAGGGCGATAGGATCTGTATCGAATGGAAACAGTTCCCGTCGGTTGTCCAAATTTCTATCAAAGATAATGGCAGCGGAATTCACCCGGAAGATCTGCACCACATTTTTAAAAGATTTTACCGCAGCCGCTTTTCAAAAGATACACAGGGCATCGGCCTGGGCCTTCCTCTTGCGAAAGCGATTGTTGAAGCACACAGCGGGACCATCGAGGCTGACAGTGAATTAGGGGTTGGAACAACCTTTACGATCAATTTTTTAATTCCTACAAAATTGTAGGCTGTGTGTCATCTTCCGGTAGTATTGGAGTGATATTCTATCCGTATCAAAACAGAAAGGGGTATTTATCCTATGGACTTATTGGAAGTTAAATCAATTTCTAAAACTTACGGCAGCGGCGAAGCTGCCGTGCACGCACTGAAAAACGCTGCCTTTTCCGTTCCGAAAGGCGAATTTGTCGCAGTTGTCGGCGAGTCCGGTTCCGGAAAAAGTACACTTTTGAATATGATAGGAGCGCTTGACACACCAACCTCCGGGAAAGTATTAATTGACGGGAAAGATATTTTTGCAATGAAAGAACGCAGCCTGACAATTTTTCGCCGCAGAAATATCGGATTTATTTTTCAAAGCTTTAATTTAATTCCGGAATTGAGCGTTGAGCAAAATATCATATTCCCTGTATTGCTTGATTACCAAAAACCCGATCAGAAATATCTGGAAGAAATACTTACTGTCCTCAATCTGAAGGAACGCCGCCACCACCTGCCCAGCCAATTATCCGGCGGCCAGCAGCAGCGCGTGGCGATCGGACGTGCTCTGATTACCCGTCCTTCTCTGATCCTTGCAGATGAACCAACAGGCAATCTGGACTCGCAAAACAGCAGCGAAGTCATTGCTCTGCTAAAGGAAGCCGCAAAAGTATATGAACAGACCATTATCATGATTACTCACAGCCGCAGCATCGCACAGACTGCCGACCGTATATTACAGGTATCTGACGGCAGGCTGACCGATTTGGGGAGGTGCCGCGAATGAAAAGCTATCTTAGCCTGATCCCGATTTCCGCAAAAGTACACAGACGGCAAAACCGTATGACGCTGCTCTGCATCATTTTTGCCGTATTCCTGGTAACAGCTGTTTTCAGCATGGCCGACATGGGTGTCAGAATGGAACAGACAAGACTGATGAAGAAACATGGCGGCCTGTCGCTTCAGGATTTGGGCGGCAGTGCCATGGGACAAACAATCTTTCTGGCAGCTGCAGTATTATTTATCCTGATTCTGATAGCCGGAGTGCTGATGATCTCAAGCAGCATCAACAGCAATGTAGCACAAAGAACAAAATTTTTCGGAATGATGCGCTGTATCGGAATGAGCAAACGTCAGATCATCCGTTTTGTCAGACTGGAAGCACTGAACTGGTGTAAAACTGCAGTTCCGGCAGGACTTATACTTGGAACCGTATCTGCCTGGGTTTTGTGTGCCGTTCTGCGTTTTATTGTCGGAGAGGAGTTTTCTGATATCCCGCTGTTCGGTATCAGCATCATTGGGATTATCAGCGGAATTATTATAGGCATTGTCACAGTACTTCTTGCGGCAAGATCCCCGGCAGAACGTGCAGCAAAAGTATCCCCGGTCACGGCAGTTTCCGAAAATTCAGAAAGCACAAAAAATATACCTCATGCAGTTCATACACGTATTTTTAAAATTGATACTGCCCTGGGTATTCACCACGCAGTGTCAGCCAAGAAAAATCTCATACTCATGACAGGCTCCTTTGCCCTCAGCATTATTCTCTTTTTAAGTTTTTCGGTTCTTATTGATTTTGTGGGCTGTCTTATGCCTCAGTTATCCAGCACTCCTGATCTTCAGATTTCAAGCAGCAGTTCTAATTCGATAGACGATGAACTGCTTGACAGAATCAGCGGCATGGAAGGAGTAAAACACGTTTATGGACGCAGAAGCTTTTTTGATGTTCCCGCAAAATTAAGCAGGGAAACAAAACTTCCAGGCAAAACTGATATCATTTCTTATGATAACTTTGATTTAGACTGTCTTACAAAAGATGATGTATTAAAGAAAGGCAGTGATATTTCAAAGGTATACGGAGACAGTCGTTATGTTTTGGCAACCTGGGATAAAAAAAGTTCTTTAAAAATCGGTGATAAAATACAGATAGGGGCTTCAAAATTAGAAATTGCAGGTTTGTTAAAATATGATCCGTTCAGCAGCGGCGGCAGTACAAATGGAAAAATAACGCTCATTACTTCCGGAAAAACCTTTCAGCGCCTCACCGGTGTATCAGATTATTCACTTGTCATGATACAGACTACAAGAGGTGCAACCGAAGACAATATCAAAGCAATCCGCAGTATAACAGGCAGGAAATATAAGTTCAGTGACCAGCGAAACCAGAGCACTTCAGGCACTTATACTGCATTTGTGCTGTGCATCTACGCATTTTTGGCAATCATTACTTTAGTGACTGTATTGAATATCGTAAACAGCATTTCTATGAGTGTATCTGCAAGAATCAAACAATACGGAGCAATGCGGGCCGTCGGCATGGATAACCGGCAGCTGACAAAGATGATTGCTGCCGAATCGTTTACTTATGCTTTATCCGGCTGCATTGCCGGCTGTGCGTTAGGCTTGCTTCTCAGCAAAACACTGTATGATATGCTTATCACTTCACATTTCGGTTATGCTGTCTGGAACCTGCCTGTCAAATCTCTGATCCTTATACTTCTGCTCGTTTCCTTTTCAGCTGCTGCCGCAGTATATGGCCCGGCAAAAAGGATTCGAGATGTATCTGTGACGGAGACGATTAATGAACTGTAAGATCACCGTGGCCCGTCATGTTTCAAGAATAAAAATTTTTATCCAGCAGGAGTCCCCTGCTGGATATTTCATATCGTATCTTCATAATCATATCTATTACAGATAGTATGTACTGGTCTGTTTCAGTTATTGGCTCATTCACATCCGTCATTGGCCACAAAAGATTGATTATATCTTCTAATATACATATAATTACAATCACACGGATCGTTTCATCACTTATTTACATCAAGCAAAGGAGGATCACAATATGCCATTTAGAACTTATACCCAAGATTTTATTCCAACGATCTCTTATGATCGTCTGTATTCTACAAATGATTTTGCACAAAGCATACTCACGCTCTTTGCACATCATCCGCCAGAAAACTACGATGATAATCCCAGACAAAATTACCCATGCTTAATGAGAACGCTTCGCGCGGTTGAAAGAAATCTCGATTCCCTCATTTCTACAGGGCAGCCTCTGCCGAGCAAAACAACATCACTGCTGATCACTGATCTGCCCGTTTATCACGAAACTGACACTAACCATGGCTCCAATAATTGTTCCTTATTTTATACTTTTGACCAGGCCCAAAATAATCTTATAGAAATTCATGCAGCAGGCGCTCATGAAACCTATTATAATTTGGACTGTGCCTCTGATGCGTTTGATACTGCAGTGCAGGCACTGCCTGCCCAAACTTTATGGAGTTATCATGTAAGAGGGCAGCTTTATGCACCTCAAAGTTAATGGACAAGTATATTTATCTTTAGATCCATATTTTATCAGGAAGATGGTATCTCATCATTTCCTGACAGTCCTCACACAATAACAAAGGGTGCATTACACAGTCAGGATGCTGCGTAAAAATCATGACATTTTCCACATGATTTCCGTTCGGCTCTTAGAATGCCTCACTCCAAT
>OFMK01000404.1_pt1 | contig 47437 bp, 49 predicted proteins | sample 1541781 | NCBI WGS metagenome assembly OFMK01 (sample SAMN04209250, study PRJEB22552) | human gut metagenome | biome: gut; material: feces | host: Homo sapiens | place: USA: Oklahoma
GTTAGTGAAGATGATATTAAGAAAAAAACAGAAAGATATTTATCGTTGGTAACAGCATTAAGTTCATAAATTTGCGAAACTTACACGCAGTATTATGGAAACATAATAATCAATTTATGCTTTATGTTTGAAGGAGTGATCCTATGAATTGGGATTTTTTTATACTAGATACTTCATCCCAAAAGAAGACATCTTAGGTCATTTGGATGTGGATCCTTCAGCATACGACAAATTAGAAATTGTTCAGATTTGTCTGAATGAAAATGCGTATGAGCATGAAGATGAACTAATCCGGCTGCTGAATACCGTATTTTCAACCAGAAAACCATTTCAGGAGATTGAAACTATTGTGGAAAATGAGTATAATATTCCCATGAAAGATGGTTTTGGAGAGGGGTCCAGCAAATGTGCAACTTAAGTGAAGGTATTGAACAAAGAGGCATTGAAAAGGGCGTCCAGCAAGGTACTTAACAAGGCATTCAGCAAATGGTATTAAATGCATTGCAGTCAAATTCCATCGAAGATGTTTCTAGAATTTTGCTTCTTCCGATTGAGAAAGTTGAGAAAATCGCAAATGAGAACAAGTAAGTGTTTTGAAAAAGAAATTCCATTATGGAGTCTCAGATGATAAATATAAATACTTGAAATGGGAGTGATTGGTTGTGGAGAACACTTTGATTATTCCACCTCACGAAAGATTGAAACTGTTGAGAGGAGGGGGAAAAGTATTGTGTAAAAAGTGCAAAAAAGGATTCCTGATTCCTTCTGGATACTATAAAACTACAAATACATTTTTCTGCGAATCTTGCGGGAATCAATTAATTATTAATTAGATACCATCAGTTGAATTGGCTGGTGGTATTTTTATGTCTATTTGGGAGGTTGAACATTTGATTGTAGCAAATGTAAGCAAAGAAAAAATAACATTGGATGGTCATGCGGGTTATGCGGAGCCGGGAAAAGATATTGTGTGCGCAGCTGTGACAGCGCTTGTCCAGACGATGGTGCACAGAAGTCAAATACAAAGGAGAGGCAGATGTAATCTTTGATATTGAGGATGGAATCACTCCGTTTGATACAGACGTTTTTGTGGGAGAGTATCTGATATAAGCGAATCAATGGAACTATCTATTTCCCGATAGCCCCTTTGGTTCGCAAATTCAAAATTCTTTCATATTAATGATAGTAAGAAATTTGTAAAAATCCCAAAACTAGGTGCTTACGAACTATATATAGAAAAAAGCAATAAATAGAAGTGACTTATAAAAATTTAAAATTTGACTCTTGTATACAATTATAATATATTAAGTTAATGGAATCGAGCAAATCATTGGGAGGGAAAGTTTATGAAAAAGAAAATGCTTGCATCTTTACTGTGTGTTACAATAGCAACCTCTATGCTGATGGGGTGTTCAACAAACAGTAAAAGTGACAAGAAAGAAGAAGTTACTCAAAAAGAAGAGGCATCAGCAGAGGATAATGGGTATAACAAATCAGCAATGCCAAAAGGTGATGTTAAAGTAGACGAGGCTACAAAAGAACAAGTAGAAGCGTTTATGAATGACTCGGATGAAAAGACAGTGCTTGTTGATGCACGTCCTCAAGAGAGTTATTCGGGCTGGGCATTAGAAGGTGCTAAGACAGGCGGACATCTAAAAAATGCTAAATTATTCTCATCTCGTTGGTTAGATTGTTACTATTCAGGTAATGACTACGGTAGCACAGCTCCAAGGACTACATATTTAGCAAGGGCTATGGAGTCGCAGGGAATTACAAAAGAAGCAGAAATTATCGTATATGATTATTCTGGTGAGCATGCAATAAATGTTGCTGGATATTTCCAAGAAAACGGTCTCGAGAATGTAAAAGTCTTTAAGGCGAATGAGATGATTGATGCTGGAACAGCTGTGGAATCTTATGCAAACTATGATAGATTCCTTCCAACAGAAATTGTTAAGAATATCTCAGATGTGAAAACGGGAAAATCTTCTGAATTGACTGAGGAAGCAAAAGCGATCGTTGAAGATAACATTGATAAAGTTGTTCTTGTAGACGTAGCATGGGGTAACTCAAAAGCATCTACATATTTTTCACGAGGACATGTTCCAGGAGCTGTTCATATTAATACAGACTCCTATGAGAGACCACGTGTATATGTGCCAGAAAAGAGAGCAGAATATGCAAAAGAATGGAGATTAATTACTCCGGAAGAGTTTAGAGATACAGTTGCTCCGCAGTATGGAATTACAAAGGATTCTATCGTAATCTTAACAGGACCAACCGCGGCGCCACAGGGAAGACTTGGGTTCTTATTAAGAACTTTGGGTGTTAAGACATATGCTATGACTGGCGCACTTACTGCATGGGAATATAATGGATATGAGCTTGATACAGATGAGAGTACACTTGTTGTTCCTACAGCAGCAGATAGTTTTGGAACAGATAAAGTTTCTAATCCTGAAGAACTTATATGGATGGACGAAATCAAGACTATTTTAAGTGGTGAGAAAGAAGGACAGGTTGTAGATAATCGTGGAAAGACCAACTGGGATGGATTGGAGACCGGATATAGCTATCATGATATTGCAGGACGCATTGAAGGAACTATTTGGTGTCCGGAAGAAAGTGCAGAAGATGGAGATTTCTTCACGAATATAGATTTTACAGCAAGAACTCAAGATGAGTATGTTTCGTTATTGAAGAATTATGATGTGAATCCAGATAAACTTGTAGCATTTTTCTGTGGAGATAGCTGGGGAGCTGCTAAGATTGCTTATTGGTGTCAGTCTGTAGACCTGAATAATATCAAAGAATGGGCAAATGGTTGGTTGCCATGGTCTAATGAAGGAAATGAATTCATTGATCACAATGGTAAAAAAGTACACTATGACAAATACTTGGATGCTGTTGTAGATGAAAATGGCAAAGATGTAAGTGATGGTGTTAATTTCCTCACTGGAGAAGAACAAAAATAATATAACGTAAACTAAAAGTGCCCTTTATGTTTCATAAGGGGCACATTTGTCAGTATTATAGGAGTATATTAAGATGACAAAAAAAAAGAAAATCTCATTGTTTGTGATGCTTTTTCTGTTATCTGTCATTTTTTTGGGGATTGGTGTAATTGTTAGGAATACAACCATGGATGATAGAAAGGTAAGTAGTACAGAAAAAGATACAGATTCTGATGATAATCAGAAAGAAAATGGAAGAATCGGAAATAAAAAAGAGGCAGAAAAACTACTTGATCAGACAGTTACACGTGAAGAAATCGAAAAAAAAGTTGGAGAATGGAACAATTTTGAAATGGATGGTGCAGGATGCGAAAGAGGAGTATATGCCGGTAAATTTTTCTATGATAATATTTTGATAAATTCTAGAACTTATGATAAAGGAGAGACCTTTCGAATTGTAATTGTCCAGGATCAATAGAGGAGGAAAAATGAGTTACTTATTAAATAAAATGGGAATCAGAGGATCTTTGCGTAAAAATTTTGGTGCAATTGTTATTCTTGCATTTACAGGATCTGTAATATTTGCCCTCCCTTTCTTTAGATTTGAATATTATGATGCATATGTTTCGACATATCATCTGACTAATACACAGATGGGGGTATTTGGTACGGTCATCGGGGTGTTTGGAATCGTATCTTATTTATTCGGAGGAGTTGTAGCAGATGGTATGTCTGTGAAAAAAATTATTGTATTGTCTCCGATTTTGACTGGCCTAGGGGGATTGTTACATCTTTTACCACTTAGATTTTGGGGGCTTGTAGGAATATATGCTCTATGGGGAATTTCTACTACATTTGCTTTTTGGCCAGCATGTGTAAAAGCTGTGCGTGTGATGTCAGATAAAGACAGTCAGGGAAAAGCATACGGATTTTTTGAAGGAATGCAGAGTGTGGCAGGAGCATTTACGGCACTGGTCGCAGTTCTGATATTTAAATGGGGAACATCTGGTGCAGGTAACGAAGTACTTGCTATGAAATACGTGATTTTATTTTATTCATTTACAAATATCGCTATGGGAATCGTAGCGTTATATACAGTTGAAGATGATAAAATAGTATTGGATGCAGATAAAGTTTCGTTTAAAGGAATCAAAAAGGTGTTAAAAAATCCGGCTGTATGGATTATTTGTCTTGTATCTTTTTGTAATCACGTATTCTGTCTTTCCATATATTATTACATTCCTTATGTAACAGATATTTTAGGAGCGGCAGTTGCATTTGGTGCAATGATGGGTGTGCTTCGTAAATTTGGATCAATAGGCGGAAATATTGTTGGTGGATATCTAGCAGATAAATTTGGAACAGGAAAATTGATGTTGTCTGCTTACATTGTTATGCTAGTTGGGCAAATTGCAATCTTTTTTGTACCGGCAGGTGTAAAATCAAGTACAATTATAGTGACAATATTATTTATTACAATACTGACCTTTTTCCATATGAATTATGCAATGGCATGGACGATGATGAGTGAAGGTGCTGTGCCAATTGAGTATTGTGGAACAGCGGCAGGACTTATTTGTACAGCGGGTGCAATACCAGAGACATTTATTTCTCTATTTGCAGGAAATATGATTGATAATCATCCGGGGATTGCTGGATATCGATATTTTTTCATTTTTTTAACAATTGTAATTGCATTAGGATTAGTGCTAATATTAATTTGGAAAGCGTATTTAAAACGTGCAAAAATGGATAAATCAAAAATAGATGAAAAAGCAATGGATAAATTGAAACAATACGTTTAAAATTTCTAGAGTTCATTATAATCATCTCGTTAATAGGGAACTGTCGATAAATGCCATTTTTAGCTTTTGAATTTTAAAATAAGAATCTTCTATTAGAAATCAGTGCTTCTATGCCTGCTTTGCTACAGAAGATTCTTATTTAATTCTAAGTCAATAGCTGAGTGAGATTTTATAAATCTCGTTTCATTTAAAGACATTTAGATGTTGTTGTATAAAACTACCTGTTGCGCTATTTAGAAGAACAAGGAATTATGAAAGTATGTAAGAAATGCGGAGCAATATCAAAGGAAAGTGTATTACATTTGGTTATGCTTCAATTCACCAAAGAAAATTGAAACTACCGTAGAAAATGAGTATAATATTCCTATAAAAGATAGTTACGGAGAAGATCAGCAGGGTATCCAACAAATGTTATTAAATGTCTTGCAGTCAAATTCCATTGAGGATGTCTCGCGCATCTTACTTCTTCTAATCGAGGAGGTTGAGAAAATAGCAAATGAGAATAACTATGTGTCTTAAAAAAGGAGATTTCATTATGAAGTCTCTTTTTTTAAAAAAGAATGTGGTGTGAGAGGTCAGCTAATTAATTAATGGTTAGCCTTCTACTCGATTACATCTACTTCTTTCATATTTTTTCTGAACAATTCAAAACAGGAGGAAAGAAACATGAAAACATTAAAACTGATAAAAGAAGTAGAGGACGTGTTTAGCCAAACTCCAGATGGGAAAATTCAGGATGCAGATACAATTTTAAGTGATCTGCTGGAAAAATCAGACACGAATTTTTCAGGTATTGCTTTTGATATTTTTGAGATTTATAAAAACAGCAAAGATCCAGATTGTGTCGAAAAGATGTTCTACGAATTCACAGGAGTTGAGTTTGATGAATATTTGAAAATGTGTATCAAAAAGACTTCGACTCCAGAAGGCGATATTAAATCTTGTCCAAGGGAGGTTTTAGAGGCTTATCGAATTGCCACAAAGCTGAATCTTACGAAAGATAATCTTCTTATGGAAGCAGAATTGATTGAAAATGAAGGAGAATGGCTGCATATGAGTTTGATGGGATATGATGTTTCAATTCTTCGAAAGGTAGCAGAAATGATGTAACTAAAAAAAGGGTATCCGGCAGGATGCCTTTTTTCTTTTTCTTCCATATTTTGATTGAAAAATTTCATAATAGGAGGAAAATAATATGAGCTTAAAGCGCATAACAATTGGAATTGATTTTGATGATGTCTTGTCAGACTTAAATTCTAGAGCAATTGAAATGGCGAATGAGAAGCAGGGTTTAAGTCTAATGCTCAATGATATCACTTCATGGGAGAATACTGGAAAAGCATCAATCATTAAAAAGTATTACAAAACAAAAGCATTGTACAAAAGACAATTTGTGACAAACAAAACAAAAGAGCTGTTTCGTAAAATCTGCAAAGAAGGAGAAGTGTTTATCGTGACAGCCATCGCCCCTGAATTTATGGGACTTCGACATCAACAAATTAAAGAGGCATTTCCTGATTTTCCGGACGAAAATATAATCATGGGCAAACAGAAACACCTAATAAAGTTTGATATTATTCTAGATGACTGTCCAGATAATGTTTTTCGTAGCACTAGCTCTTTTCCTGTGCTTATGAGAAGACCATGGAACACAGACGTGACGGGTATTTTAAGTGTAAATGATTTAGAAGACTTCTTGCAGTTGATTCATCAGATCAAAAATTCTGTTGCAGGAATCTCTCATGCTGCAAGTGAACCAAGCGTCATTGCTCTTATTGGCCCAAGCGGCAGTGGAAAGACTGAATGGATGAATCGTTTATTGAAAGAATCCAATATTGCGCATCCAATCAGTTACACTACAAACCCAAACAATAATATCATTCATCGATATATGAGTCTTGAAGAGTTTGAAAAAGCAAACTTCTTTGAGAAGACCATGTATGGAGGATATGGGTATGGAACAAAGGAAGAGGATATTATGGATTTGATTCAGTTGGGATATCGTGTTGTCATGCCAATGGATATTTGTGGAGCCGTGACCATGAAACGAAAACTAGAACAACACCAAATATTCGATCTGATACCACGACGCAAGACAACATGTGACATTTCTTTGAACGATTTTACATTATAGTGAAGATTTGAAGCGACGGATCAAAGAAACAGAAGAAAAGAAAGCTGCGTACTATGAGGCTCACAGAGTAAGTAATCTGAAAGCAGCATACATCGGCTGCCAGAAATGTGGTTCCAAGATCAACAAGGAATACATAAAAAATAGTAATCGGTGCCCAGTGTGCGGACAGGATCTCCGTTCTGAAACCACGAAGAAGATGCTTGCTTCTTATGATGAGAAGTTAAAAACACTGAGAAGACAGGAGTTGGAAGAGCGAGGAAAACAGAAAGTTCCAGTGCGCTATGCTGTATTTTTCTGCGACTACATCGGCTAATTTTAAAGAAAGAATCCCGTTAGGGGTTCTTTTTTTGTAAAGAAGATTAAGTTCATCATTCATATTCTTACTGTAAATATTTTTCAGTTATAGGAGGAAAAAACATGACAAAGGAAATGGTATTAGAAAATTTAAAAGGACTCATAGGAGTGAAATTCGATACAGATAAAGTTATCTGCGCATTTGAAGATTTCGAGGAAAATGACGAGACGAACATTATTGTGGAGGAAAGTAGCAACGTGGGATATCAAAGGATTGCCTTTATCGATACAGCAAATTCAACAGAATTTTGTTTTTCTATTGATAAAGAAAACACAATCCAAGATGTTTGGATGAGATAACGAGTCATAAAAGAAGAGACATCCTGTATGGGTGCCTTTTTTTGTGCGTAATATATACGAAGAATTCAGTAATAATTATTTTAGATTAAAAATAATTATATTTTGTATTGACATAATTATATAACCTGTTATAATAACATCATAAAATAAAAAAAGAGGTGATTTGTTAATGAAAATTAATAATAAGAGAAGAGCCATTTTGAAAGCAAAGAAAGTAAAAGGATTTGATCCATTCATTAAAAATGTAAAAGGGTATCCGCTAAATACTCCTTTCAAAATTGATAATGTTATAGAAGATGAATGGAATGCAATGAATCGCTCTGAGAGACTATCACTTGGAAAAACAGTGAAATCAAATGTTCAGCAAGGAATTATTTCCGGATTGGATTGTATTCCTGTTGGACAGGGAAAACCGCAAGAGTACAAAAGAGTAGCAGATGTTGTTATTGACGAACCTTTTAAATGTGATTATGTTGAAAGTAATAAATTTACAAACATGAAAGATCTGCTTGACTCTCCGATAGTTAACTCAAATACGATCATCGCAATTGGATTTTTCGAAAAAAACGAAAATGAAGCATCGTCATTATATCGTTGTAAGTTAATGAATGCACAGGGGGAAGTATTGGCAGAATGTGAACGAGATTTAAAAGATGAATTCTTCGAGCAATACAGAAACGATGGTATTGTGAAATATGGAGAAGCATATGCAGAATTTAGAGCGCTGTTTTGTTTTTGGTACTTAGTTGACCGATGTTTTGAAAATCAAAATTTATTCAACGAAGAAAACGAAATCTTGTTCGTAGCTCCAAATGAACAGATGATCAAGAGATTGGCTGGTATTAGTTTTGACAGCCAGGGAAATTCATATTTTTATAACGAAATGATTAATGATTTGTTTGACGCATTCACAAAAGATGGATACAGAGAGTTGAAAAATCATTACAAGTCAACTCCTCAGCTAAATGGAGACATCAAGAAGATTTTTGCATAAAATCAATAAGTAATGTATTTGCCAAGAAGGGCTCTAGTAGAAGATACTACTGGGGCTTTTTTGCGCGAAAAAAAGAGACACAACTTGTGCATCTCTTTTCACTCGTTACTTCATATCCGCTGCCAGAATCCGTCCATCTGAAAACTCGAAATACAAAGTATTGCTGTTCCCGTCTTTGTATGATTGCAACAAGAATAATCCGAACGACTCATCTGTATCATCGCTTTCTCTGCAACTATTTTCTCCATGATCTGCTCCAAGCTCTTCCGTATTTTTATAAAATACAAAATCATTGCCTGATTTGACTGTTTTGCTGAGATCAAAAACAACCTCAACATTTTGACATAATTCCAGCAAATCATTATCTTCAAATTCATCGTACAATCGATTGAGAATGACTTCTTTGATGATAGTGTCACTGACATTATTTTCGCGCAATTTGCCAACAATTTCGTCTGCGCTGGTTTCGATACCGCCCCAATCAGGCCAAAGAAAGTTGGAAATGCAATTTCCAGATACTTTTTGCAAAAAGAAGACATCTTAGGTCATATAGAATTAAATCCTTCGGCATACGATAAATTAGAAATCGTGCAGATTTGCCTCAATGAAAATGCGTATGAGCATGAAGACGAGTTAATTCGACTATTGAACACGGTATTTTCAACCAGAAAATCATTCAATGAGATTGAAACCCTTCCAAATTTAATGGCAAAACCAGTTGATAAGGCTCGCCGAATTCGGTATAATTTTTATGGTATTTTATGTATTTGGTCATACTTAATTATACCATGGATTGCGGACTCTTCGGAGTCCGTTTTCTGCTTTTAGGCATAAAAAAGGGAGCTATTGCTCTATAGATGATTACTCATCTATTTTGCAACAGCCCCACTATTTGATTCCTGTTATTTTACGAAAATTCTACCATATTCTTATTGAAAACATTTCATAAAAGAAAGGGTAATAGCTATGTTGAAAGAACTAAGAGACAAAAAGATTTTACTCTCACTTAGAGAAGTAAGCGAACTGCTTGGTATTTCGTATGGGAAAGCACGCGTTTTTACATATGAACAAAACATGCAAGTTCGTATAGGTAAACGAATATTAATTCATAGAAAAAAGTTGGAAAAATGGATTGACGATCAAGTGAAATAGCAGGGGTACAGATTATGATTTGTCCTTGAATAAAAAGAAAAGATTTGATAATATATAACTAAATATAAATTTGTATCCTTGTTTCTAGTGAGGTTGATCAGAAATAAGGAGGATGTTTATATGGGTAAAAACTTAAAAGGGAAAAGTATAGGTCGTGGGATTTGTCAAAGAAAAGATGGACTGTATCAGGCAAAAATCTATTTGAAAATGACTCCAAAGCCAATCTACATTTATGATTCTAATCTCAATTCATTAAGAGCTAAAAAGAAACATCTTGAACAAGTTAAGTTGAAGGATTCATTATCAGCTCAATCATTATTTACATTAGATGAATGGTTTAATTACTGGATGGAAACTGTTTGTGCTGTAAAATTAAAAAACACAACGATTCGAAATTACCATAATAATTATAATCGAATCAAAGGTAGCATAGAAAAACTCAAATTAATTGACTTAACTCAGAGTCATATTCAAATGGCAACTAATGAGATTTCTAAAAAATATAAACCCTCCACTGTCAAAAGTTCCTTAAACGCATTAAGTGCTTGCTTGGAATACGCAGAAATGAATTTAATTATCTCAAACAATCCATGTAAGCGCGTTGTTATACGTTCTTGCAAAGAAAGGAATTTTACACCGAAAAAACAGGAGGAAGAAATGAAATACATTGCCAAAGATACGTTAGATCTCTTTTTTGAAGCAGCAAAAAAATCACGTTCACGTTTTTACTTTTACATTTTATTGCATACCGGTTTACGTGTTGGTGAATTATGCGCATTACAGTGGAAAGATATCGACTTCGTTAAGAAAGAACTTCATGTTTACAAAACGATAAACAAAATGCTATTTTGATGAACAGGGAGAACGACTTACGGAATCAATATCAAGTGTGCAAATCACAACACCGAAAAGAAATGCAAGCAATCGAATTGTTCCGTTGACAGATGGTGTCATAGAAGCATTTTTAAAATTAAAGGAACTTCAAGAAAATGATAAAATTAGAAATAAAGAATGGAGCTCAAAAAACGAGATCATCACAGAGTACCCTGGTTTAGTTTTAACTACAAAAAAGGGGAATTGTTTTCTGACAAGTTATGTCGAACAGGAGTGTAAAAGGCTTGTAGATAAAATAAACTCTAAGAAAGAACGTTCCGCAAAAGAAGAACATATAGTTTACGAGCCGCTCAAAATTCATCCACATATGTTTCGACATACATTCGTTACAAATTGCTATCAGCAGAAAATGGATACTAGAGTTTTAATAGATATTGTGGGACATTCAAATCCACAAATGACAAATCATTATACACACCCTGAAACCGAATTTATGCATAGAGAATTTAAAAAATACGAAGATTTGCTTTAAATTTTCCCTATGTAATAAATATTCAAAAATATTAAAAAAACATCTTTATACGCTAATAAACATACAAAAACCATGTATATTCATACGAAATACAAGTTCGCAAGTGGCAAAAGACATGGTATTAGACGTAAAAAGGGTGTAAAAAGGGTGTAGTAAGCGTTGACTAACATGTAAAAAAGCTTGAAATAGAGGGAAAAATGAACAAAACTATTACATTAACACCAATGATGCAGCAGTATATGGAGACGAAGAAACAATATTCTGACTGTATTTTATTTTACAGACTTGGTGACTTTTATGAAATGTTTTTTGACGATGCCATTACGGCGTCCAAGGAACTGGAAATTACACTGACCGGAAAAAACTGTGGATTAGAGGAGCGTGCGCCGATGTGCGGTGTTCCGTATCACTCTGTGGATAGTTATCTGAACCGGCTTGTGGAAAAGGGATATAAGGTTGCAATCTGTGAACAAGTAGAAGATCCGCAACAGGCGAAGGGCATTGTCAAGCGAGAAGTTGTGCGTGTTGTAACTGCAGGCACTAATATGAATGCGCAGGCACTCGATGAGACAAAGAATAATTATATCATGTGTATTGTATATATCGCCGATCGCTATGGACTGGCGGTGGCAGATGTGTCTACCGGGGATTATTTTGTGACAGAACTTGACAGTGGACGGAAGCTTTTGGATGAGATTCATAAATTTTCACCTTCTGAGATTATTTGCAATGAATCCTTCTATATGAGCGGACTTGATCTGGACGATTTGAGACATCGTCTTGGAATGATGATCTATTCGATCGATACGCATTTCTTTGATGATGAAATGTGTGCACGTATTTTAAAAGAACATTTTCATGCAGCTTCGCTGGAAGGCATGGGACTTGGAGATTATAACTGTGGTGTGATCGCAGCAGGAGCTCTTTTGAAATATCTCTATGAGACTCAGAAGACATCGCTTTCTCATATCACACATATTACAGGATATGCGACAGGGAGATATATGTTATTGGACAGCTCTTCCCGAAGAAACCTGGAGTTGTGTGAGACATTGCGTGAAAAACAAAAAAGAGGCTCTCTTTTATGGGTGCTGGATAAGACGAAAACGGCTATGGGCGCCAGAATGCTTAGAAGTTATATTGAACAGCCGCTGATTGACCGGCATGAGATTGAACAGAGGCTGGAGGCGGTAGAAGAATTAAAAGACAAAGCAATTTCTCGTGAGGAGATCCGTGAATATTTATCTCCGGTTTATGATCTGGAACGTCTGATCAGCCGTGTGACATATCAGTCTGCGAATCCAAGAGATTTGATTTCTTTCCGCAATTCTCTGGAAATGTTGCCGCATATCAAATACATTTTAACAGAAATGCACGGAGAACTTTTACAGCAGATTTGTGAAGAATTGGATACGTTGGAAGATCTTTATCAGCTTTTGAATGAATCCATCATGGAAGAACCCCCGCTTGCGATGAAAGAAGGCGGTATTATCAAAGATGGATATGATGCGGATGTGGATATGCTACGACAGGCAAAAACAGAAGGAAAGAACTGGCTTGCACAGCTGGAAGAGGAAGAGCGAGAGAAGACTGGCATTCGGAATTTGAAAGTGAAATATAACAAAGTATTTGGATACTATTTGGAAGTCACAAACGCTTACAAAGAACTGGTACCAGATTATTATACGAGAAAGCAGACACTTGCCAATGCGGAGCGTTTCATTACTCCAAGATTAAAAGAATTGGAAGATACAATCCTCGGTGCAGAAGACAAGCTGTATGCGCTTGAATATACTCTGTATTGTAAAGTGCGCGACCGAATTGCATCTGAAGTGCTTCGTGTCCAGAAAACAGCGAAGGCCGTCGCAAAAATTGATGTATTTACGTCTCTTGCTCTTGTGGCAGAGCGGAACAATTATGTCCGACCGAAGATCAACGAGAAAGGACTGATTGACATCAAGGGCGGCAGACACCCGGTTGTGGAGAAAATGACACCGGACAATATGTTTATCGCAAATGATACACTGTTGGATGATAAGAAAAATCGTGTTTCCATCATCACTGGTCCGAATATGGCAGGAAAATCTACATATATGCGCCAGTCTGCGCTGATTGTTTTGATGGCACAGATCGGGTCATTTGTTCCGGCAGACAGTGCCAATATCGGAATCTGTGACCGTATTTTTACGAGAGTCGGCGCATCAGATGACCTTGCGTCCGGACAGAGTACTTTTATGGTTGAAATGACCGAAGTTGCAAATATTCTTCGAAATGCTACAAGCAGCAGCCTGTTGATCTTAGATGAAATCGGACGGGGAACGAGTACGTTTGACGGATTGAGCATCGCATGGGCAGTTGTAGAACATATCAGTAATAAAAAACTACTTGGAGCTAAAACCTTGTTTGCGACACATTACCATGAACTGACGGAACTGGAAGGAAAGCTTGACAGCGTGAACAATTATTGTATTGCAGTCAAAGAGCAGGGAGATGATATTGTCTTCTTGAGAAAGATTGTAAAAGGTGGTGCGGATAAGAGTTATGGGATCCAGGTTGCAAAACTTGCGGGGGTACCGGAATCCGTCATTGCACGTGCAAAAGAAATTGTCGGAGAATTAAGTGAGGCAGATATTACGACAAAGGTGCGTGAGATTTCTGCGCAAGGAAGCGAGACGAAAGCACGCCAGAAAAAATATGATGAAGTAGATCTGGCACAAATCTCATTGTTTGATACGGTCAAGGATGACGATGTATTAGAAGAACTAAAAGAAATTGATGTGTCGAATCTGACGCCGATGGATGCTTTAAATACCATTTACCGGTTGCAGAATAAATTGAAGAACCGGTGGAAATAGTCGGAGAAAGGAGCAGATATGCCAAATATTCAAGTCTTAGATCAGGTTACGATCGATAAGATTGCGGCGGGAGAGGTGATCGAACGCCCGGCATCGATTGTAAAAGAACTGGTGGAAAATGCAATTGATGCGAAAGCCACTGCCATTACCGTGGAGATCAAAGACGGCGGAATCTCTCTGATCCGCATTGCAGACAATGGATGTGGAATTCCAAAGGAAGAAGTTCCGCTTGCCTTTTTAAGGCATTCGACAAGTAAAATACGCTCTGTGGAGGACTTGACTGGAATTGCTTCCCTTGGTTTTCGCGGAGAAGCGCTTTCGAGCATTGCGGCGATCGCGCAAGTGGAGCTTCGTACAAAGGTGAAGGAGGCAGATGCGGGTATACAGTACCGAATTGAAGGCGGATCAGAAAAATCATTGGAAGAAATCGGAATGCCAGATGGAACGACTTTTTTTGTCCGTCAGATTTTTTTCAACACGCCGGCACGGCGGAAGTTTCTGAAAACTCCGATGACAGAAGCAAGCCATGTCAGTGAATTGATCACGCGATTGGCGCTGTCTCATCCGGAAATCTCGTTTCAATTTCTCACAAACGGGCAGCCAAAACTTCACACATCCGGAAACGGCAGGCTGAAGGATGTTATTTACCATATTTATGGAAGGGATATTACCGGAAACCTGCTCGAAATCAATGCAAAGGCAAACGGAGTTGCAATCCGGGGATATATTGGAAAACCTCTGATTTCCAGAGGAAACAGAAATTATGAAAATTACTATATCAACGGAAGATATGTAAAGAGCAGCATAATTGCAAAAGCAATCGAAGATGCCTATAAGGGGTTTACGATGCAGCATAAGTATCCGTTTACTGTGTTACACTTCACGATAGACGGGACAGATCTGGATGTAAATGTCCATCCAACAAAAATGGAAGTCCGTTTTAGCAAACAACAGGAAGTGTATAATTTTATTTACAATACACTGAAGGATGCTTTGAGCGAAAAAGAATTGATTCCAAGGGTGGAATTATCGGTGGCGGAACCGGTTTCCCAAAAGAGTGCTTTCTTAGAAAAAGCGGTCTCGCCATCTGTTCCAGACGTTTTGCCGGACAAAAAAAATGAAAAAGTTTTTGTGGAGAAACTTCCGCAGGAAGCACGGTATGCAGAAGCTCCTTCTGAAGAGAAAAATCTAGATTATTTTATGAAGAAGATGCGGGAACGTGTCACTGCCTATCACAATCAGAGCTCTCAGGCAGAAGTGAAAGACCGAGGAGGGCTTTATAGAAATCAATTATCCACTGATAGGATCAAAGAGGCTGCGGCATACCGGGCAGAACAAAAAAAGCAATTCGGACAGTCTGAAAAAGTGCAGGAAAAAATATATAGAAAAGAAGAGAAAAGGGAAAACCTACAAGAAACGCCACAAGAAATCGCACGGTTGCAAACACCGAAAGAGGCGGAAGAGGATACACAACTAAATTTTTTTGATCAAAAGCTATTGTCAAAAGAAGCAAAACAGGAATATACTTTAGTAGGACAAGTGTTTGAAACATATTGGATTGTAGAATACCGAGATCAGATGTATATTATCGATCAACATGCCGCTCATGAACGTGTGCTGTATGAACGGACTTTGAAACGGATGAAGGAAAAGCAGTTCACTTCGCAGCGGATCAGTCCGCCAATCGTTCTGAATCTGTCGATGCAGGAGGAACAGCTTTTATCAGAACATATGGAAAATTTTACAAAGATTGGATTTGAGATCGAGCCTTTTGGAGGAGATTCCTATGCAGTCCGTGCAGTTCCAGACAATCTGTTCAGTATTGCAAAAAAAGATCTGCTGATCGAAATGTTAGACAGCCTGTCAGACAGTATTTCTACAAATCTTGCACCGGATATTGTTCTGGAGAAAATTGCTTCGATGTCGTGTAAGGCTGCGGTAAAAGGGAACTCCAGGCTTTCTGGCAGAGAAGTGGATGCGCTGATCGGAGAACTTTTAGAACTGGACAACCCATATCATTGTCCACATGGAAGACCAACGATCATTGCGATGACCAAACGCGAGCTGGAGAAAAAATTTAAAAGAATCGTATAGCATCTTATTTTGTAAAAATATTATAGTATAGGAAACAGGGGAAGGACAAATGATAAACTTTATAATCAGTGAAAATTTTTATTCTTTATTTGCAGGAATCGGTCTTATGGCAGCATTTTTGATGACTTGTGTCTGCATTACCAAATTTAACTATTTACTTCCAAAAGATGCCGGCAGAGATTTTGCCCATGATGGAAAGCTTTCTGCAGGAAAACCAAGAGGAGCCGGGATCATTTTTATTCTTGTATTTGCGGCAGCGGCACTACTGTTCTCGGAACTTTCTGTCGAGATCGTCATTTACATTGTGCTTGTCATTGCGGAGATGCTGACTGGCTATCTGGATGACGCCTCAGAAAAGCCGTGGAATGAGTATAAGAAAGGGTTACTCGATCTTTTGGTTGCTGTAGTGCTTTCGCTTACCTTTATGCACTACAATTCCAGCACGATTGAATTTGCAATTCCAGGAATCTCTGTGACAATTCCTCCGGTTGTATTTTGTCTGCTCTCGATCGTTTTGATCTGGGTGTCTATCAACGTGACAAACTGCTCTGATGGAGTAGACGGCCTTTCTGCTACGTTGACGATCATCACGTTAATCACACTTTATATTGTAAAAGGAATGAAAGGGACAACAGACAACTTCTCTTATTTGATCTTGCTGTTTGTAATCTGTTTGCTTGGGTATTTGTGGTACAATGCTGCTCCGAGCCATCTGATGATGGGGGATGCAGGATCCCGAGCGATGGGAATTTTTATTGCAATCGCAGCGTTAAAGACAGAAAGTCCATTTTTATATATTTTCGCTGCATTCGTGCTGATCGCAGATGGAGGAATCGGGATTGTCAAAGTAGCATTGCTTCGTTTCTTAAAGATCAAGATCTTAACAAATGTTCGAACTCCCCTGCATGATCATGTGCGAAAAGTGTGGGACTGGTCGAACACACAGACTGTTTTCCGGTTTGGAATCATTCAAATCGTAATTTCTGTGGCAACAATTTACATGCTTATGTTGTAATCAACAGGAGTAGATTATGAGGTGGCTATGATAGATACAGAAAAAAAACCATTGATCATATTGACCGGTCCGACTGCTGTCGGAAAAACGAAGGCATCGATCGGACTGGCAAAAGCAATCGGCGGAGAAATTATCTCCGCTGATTCTATGCAGGTTTACCGACATATGGATATCGGTTCTGCAAAAATTACAAAAGAAGAGATGGCGGATGTTCCACATTATCTGATTGACGTTCTGGAACCGGAAGAGGAATTTCATGTGGTACGGTTTCAACAGATGGCAAAGGCGGCAATGACAGATATTTATTCCAGAGGCAAAATACCAATTATTGTCGGTGGAACCGGATTTTACATCCAGGCACTTTTATATGACATTGATTTCACTGAAAATGAAGGAGACAGTGTATATCGAGAGAAGCTGGAGGCACTTGCAAAGGAAAAAGGAGCCGCATATCTCCATGGACAACTTGCCATGGTCGACCCGAAATCAGCAGAAGAAATCCATGCGAATAATATAAAGCGCGTGATCCGTGCACTGGAATTTTATCACCAGACAGGACAGAAGATTTCCGAACACAATGAGCGGGAAAGACAAAAAGAGTCTCCTTATCAGTTCTGTTACTTTGTTTTAAATGACCGACGAGAATGTCTATATGAACGGATTGACCAACGGGTGGATCAGATGATCCGAAACGGTCTTGTTCAGGAAGTACAGACGTTAAAAGAGAGAGGCTGTACAAAACAGATGGTCTCGATGCAGGGGCTTGGATATAAAGAAATCTTTTCGTATCTGGAGGGGGACTGTTCTCTTGAGGAGGCTGTCTATATTATTAAGCGGGATACAAGACACTTCGCAAAAAGACAGCTGACTTGGTTTAAGAGAGAGCGTGATGTAATCTGGGTTCAGAAAGATGAGTTGAATTATGATGACGAAAAATTATTACAAAATTTGCTAGAAAGTATCAAAGAAAGGATGAATCTTCCATGTTAGAAGAAAAACAGACAGTGGCTGCTATTTATGAGACACTGGGGATTTCCAGAGAAGTCTATGCATTTGGCAGTGAAATTGAAAAAACATTACAGGAGCGGTTTGAAGAAATTGATCAGACAGCAGAATATAATCAGTTGAAAGTGGTACAGGCGATGCAGGAATGCAGAGTCAGTGAAGGGTGCTTTAACTATGTAAGTGGATATGGATACAATGATCAGGGAAGGGATACGCTGGAGGAAGTCTATGCACATACATTCCATACAGAAGCGGCGCTTGTCCGTCCGCAGATTACTTGTGGAACGCATGCGCTTGCATTGACTTTAAGTGCAAATCTGAGACCAGGAGACGAATTGCTTTCCCCTGTCGGGAAACCATATGATACGCTGGAAGAAGTAATTGGAATCCGTCCATCCAAAGGTTCTCTTGCGGAATATGGAGTTACATACCGCCAGGTAGATCTGCTCTCAGATGGAACCTTTGATTATCCGGCAATCAAAGCTGCAATCAATGAGAAGACAAAACTGGTCACCATTCAGCGCTCCAAAGGGTATCAGACCCGCCCGAGTTTTTCAGTAAAACAGATCGGAGAGCTGATCGCATTTGTCAAGGGGATCAAACCAGATGTAATCTGTATGGTAGATAACTGTTATGGAGAGTTTGTGGAGCGGATGGAACCAAGTGATGTCGGCGCGGATCTGATGGTAGGATCTCTGATTAAAAATCCAGGGGGCGGACTTGCTCCGATCGGCGGATATGTTGTCGGAAAGCAGGAATATATTGATCAGTGTGCGTACCGCTTAACTTCTCCGGGACTTGGGAAAGAAGTAGGAGCTTCCCTTGGGGTGATGAAAGACTTTTATCAAGGATTTTTCCTTGCACCAACAGTTGTAAAAGGTGCTTTAAAGGGAGCTGTGTTTGCTGCCAATATTTATGAAAAACTTGGATTTTCAGTTGTTCCAAACGGAAGTGAGAGCAGACATGATATTATACAAGCTGTGACTCTTGGGACACCGGAAGGTGTGATCGCATTTTGTCAGGGAATTCAGGCAGCTGCCCCTGTAGACAGTTATGTCACACCTGAGCCATGGGCAATGCCTGGATATGACAGTGATGTGATCATGGCTGCCGGCGCTTTTGTGCAGGGATCTTCTATTGAATTGAGTGCTGACGGTCCGATCAAGCCACCATATGCAGTTTATTTCCAAGGGGGGCTTACATGGGAACATGCAAAATTTGGAATTTTAATGTCGCTTCAGAAAATGGTAGACAAAGGTCTTGTTACACTATAAGAAGCATATAAGGAAAAGAAAATCTGTCTCACAATCTGGAGAAACATCTGATTTCATAAAGAATTTAGGCAGATCTGGGGAGAGGATACTATGAAGAATGTAATTGTAGTCGGAGGAGGAGCCTCCGGGCTGATGGCTGCAATCTCGGCAGCAAAATCAGGAGCCAGTGTCTGCATTTTAGAACACAATGAGAAATTAGGAAAGAAAATTCTTGCCACTGGGAATGGACGGTGTAATTTTTCAAATCGTCTGCAGGAACCTTCTTGTTATAGAAGTAGCCAGAGAAATTTTCCATGGCAGGTGATCGAACAGTTTCCGGCAGAAAAGACCATTGCTTTTTTTGAAGAACTCGGCATCTGTACCAGAGACCGGGGCGGATACCTTTATCCGGGGTCTGATCAGGCAGCCTCTGTTTTGGAAGTACTTCAGATGGAGGTAGAGCGACTGCAGATACCGGTAGAATATGGTGTGCAGATTTGTGGGATTGTGAAGAAGAAAGAACAGTTTGAAATCCGCACCGCCACAAAGAGATACCATTGCCAAAAACTAATTCTTGCCACGGGGTCAAAAGCATCTCCGGTAACCGGATCTGATGGAAGTGGATATCAATACGCGAAGGATCTGGGGCATACGATTGCTCCGGTCCTCCCCGCGCTTGTGGCATTGCATGCAAAGGAAAATTTTTTTGCTGCGTTAGCTGGTGTCCGCATCCAGGGGAAAGTAACACTTTTCGTAGATGGAACAAAATGTGCAGAAGATACCGGGGAGCTTCAACTTACCAAATATGGAATTTCCGGCATTCCGGTATTTCAAGTAAGTCGTTACGCATCGGAAGGCCTTTACAGAAAAAAAGAGGTCATTGCAGTCTTGGATCTGGCACCGAATGTGACAGAAAAGGAGATGGACGATATCCTCAGACTTCGGATCCGGAGGCATCCGGAACGCAAAATGACAGAGTTTTTCACGGGCATGTACCACCAGAAATTTTCTCAAACTATTTTAAGGCTTAGCAAAATTGATAAAAAGAAAAGCTGCCAGGAACTATCCGAGCGGGAAATTATGATTTTATGTCGACTGTTAAAATCACTTCGCATTACGATCAAGGGCACAAATGATTTTGATCAGGCACAAATTTGTGCGGGCGGTGTCAGGACAGAGGAAGTTGATCCAAAAACAATGGAATCCCATTATGTATCGGGGTTGTATTTTGCGGGAGAGCTCCTCGATGTAGATGGGATTTGCGGAGGATATAACCTTCAGTGGGCATGGTCCAGTGGGTTTGTTGCAGGAAAATGTGCTGCGCAAAGCAGTATAGGAGAAAGGGAAAAAAGAATATGATTCAGATTAGCCAATTGAAATTGCCCTGCACACATACACAGCAGGAATTGAGAGAAAAGATTGAGAGAACACTTCGGATCCGTCCTGAGGAGCTGATAGAATATTCGATTGAAAAGCAATCAATTGACGCGCGCAAAAAACCACAGATATTTTATGTCTATACGATTCATGCTTCCGTTTTGCAGGAGAAAAAGGTGTTTAAAAAAGTTCACAGCAAAAATATCACCATCGTGGAAAAGAAAGTATATCAATTCCCGTTTCATGCGGAAAGCATACCGGCAGATCGACCGGTGATCATCGGAAGTGGACCTGCAGGACTGTTCTGTGCATACATGTTGGCAGAACATGGCTTTGCCCCAATACTTCTGGAGCGCGGCAAAGCAATAGAAGAGCGGAAGAAAGATGTAGATTCCTTTTGGGAGACGGGCAAACTGAATCCAGAATCCAATGTTCAGTTTGGAGAGGGAGGCGCCGGAACTTTTTCTGATGGTAAGCTAAATACACTTGTCAAAGATCCTTCCGGAAGAAATCGGAAAGTGTTAGAAATCTTTGTAAAAGAAGGTGCACCGGAGGAAATCTTATATGTAAATAAACCACATATTGGGACAGATCTTCTGATGAATGTTGTAAAGAATATGCGGAAGACGATCCAAAGCAACGGTGGAGAGGTTCGGTTTGAAAGCAAAGTGACTGAGCTTTGTATAACTGACGGAAAGATCTGTGGCGTTGTAATAAATAAAGAGCAATTTCTTCCTGCGAAATCGGTGATATTGGCAATTGGACACAGTGCGAGAGATACCTTTGAGATGCTTTGGGAAAAACAGATTTGCATGGAAGCAAAATCATTTGCTGTCGGTGTGCGCGTCGAACATCCACAGAAATTGATCAACTATGCACAATATCAGCTGGAACTGCCCAAAACACTTCCAGCGGCATCTTACAAGGTGACAGCACAACTTTCAAATGGAAGAGGTGTTTATTCCTTCTGTATGTGTCCAGGTGGTTATGTGGTCAATGCTTCATCGGAAGAAGGGCGACTTGCAGTAAACGGAATGAGCTACCATAGCAGAGCAGGAGAAAATGCAAACAGTGCCATTATCGTGACCGTGACACCAAAAGATTATGGCAGTGACCATCCACTAGCTGGAATGGAGTTTCAAAGGAAATTGGAAGAAAAGGCATTTCATCTGGCACAGGGCAAAATTCCTGTGCAGCGCTATGAAGATTTTTGTAAAAACCGGGCAACAGACAGTTTTGGAACGGTTCACCCTTCCATGAAAGGAAACTATGCGCCTGCCAATGTCAGAGAAATCCTGCCGGAGATTGTGGCAACATCTATCGAAGAAGGCATCCGTTGCTTTGATCAGAAACTACAAGGATTTGCTGACCCAGATGCACTCTTATCTGGCGTGGAAAGCAGAACATCTTCTCCGGTCAGAATTTCCAGGGATCCTTCTACTATGGAAGGAAGTGTAAAAGGGTTATATCCGTGTGGAGAAGGGGCCGGATATGCCGGTGGAATCACTTCCGCCGCAATGGATGGGATTCGTATGGCAGAAGCTGTGGCAGGTGAACTCAGATAGAAAGACAAACAATCTTCACAAAAAATTAATGTCTTTTCTATATACACTTTTTTTAAAGTATGATAAAATAAACAGAGTTTGTGAGAAGAAGAGGTGGAGTAAAGATGAAAGGACACGCAGGAAAAAACACGTGGGCACTTTTTTTACTGCTTTTGGCAGGAATTGTGCTTGGCGGGTTTATAGGTATGCTGGCAGAGGGAGTGCCGGCACTGAGCTGGCTGTCATATGGCCAGACATTTGGGTTTGACAATCCGATTGTGCTGAATCTCGGCTTATTAGTCATTACTTTCGGCCTGAATATCAAAATTACAATTGCAAGTATTCTTGGAGTTGTGATATCTATTATTATATACCGCTTATTATAGCATCTTTACTTGTAGCACAAGAGTCTAAAGAACACATGAATCAAAATTGTACCATAAGAGAAATTATATCAGAGGAACGTCCTTACGAGAAATGTGAACAGTATGGCGCAGGCAATCTGACCGATGTTGAATTGCTTGCGATTCTTCTGCGCACAGGGACAAAAGGGCACAGCGTGCTGGAACTGGCCAGAAAGATTTTGTATCCGGTTTATTGGCAGGATGGAATTTTAAATATTCATCACTGGACGATGGAACAACTGATGCAGATCAAAGGAATTGGAAAGATTAAAGCGATTCAGATTCTGTGCCTGTCGGAGCTTGCAAAGCGTCTCTCAAAAGCAGATGCGTACCAGGGACTTGATTTTCGGACTCCGTCCTCCATTGCTGAGTATTATATGGAGGATATGCGTCATCGTACGCAGGAGCATATGAAGCTTTTGATGTTAAATACAAAGGCAAAGCTTCTCGGTGAAACGACAATCTCAAAAGGGACGGTCAACGCGTCTTTATTGACTCCGCGGGAATTGTTCATTGAAGCACTGCAGAAAAATGCTGTTTCTATCATACTGCTTCATAATCACCCAAGCGGGGATCCGACACCAAGCCGAGAAGATCTTCTGATTACAAAAAGAATTAAAGAGGCAGGAAGTCTGATTGGAATTGAACTGTTAGACCATATTATTATTGGGAACAATTGTTATATCAGCTTTGCCGAACAAGAACTTATTTAGAGAGGAATCGATGTCGGTTGTCTAGAAATATATATGGTCTTGATCTTGGCAGTTATGAGATCAAAGTATATGATAAAAAACAAAAAACAATCTGGCGTGAAAAAAATGCGATTGCATTTGCGGATGAAAAGGAAATTTTTGCAGTCGGAGATGAGGCATATGAGATGTATGGGAAAACACCCGATCACATCCGCGTTGTATTTCCGATGAAGGAAGGCGTGATTTCCGGAATCACCGATATGCAATATTTATTACAAAATCTTCTAAAACGAGGGCACCAATTTGCTTATGGGTCCGAGTATGTGATTGCTGTTCCGACAGATGTAACGGAACTGGAAAAGCGGGCATTCTGCGACCTTGTCCTTCATTCAACTGCGAGAGCAAAATCGGTGCGAATCGTGGCACGCGGCATTGCAGATGCAGTTGGTGCCGGAATTGCCGTGGAGCGAGAACCAGGGATTTTTTTAGTTAATTTTGGGGCATCTACGATGGAATTGTCTGTGCTTTCCTATGGAGGAATCGTATTGAACCGCCTGCTTAAGATTGGTGGAATGCATTTAGACCGTGAGATCATCCAGCTGGTTAAAAATCGGTACCAAATATTAATCTCCGGGCGAACCGCAGAATTTCTTCGAAAAGAAGCAGGATTGTTTCCAAACAGGCAGGAATCTATTTATCAAGTTCCGTGCAAAAAATTAGGAACCGGCCTTCCAAAGTACAAGGAGATTCCCGGAACGTTAGTGAAAACGGCACTTCGGGAGCCTCTGTCAGACTGTGTGAAGGAAATGACGGCGCTTTTAAAAAGAACTCCTCCGGAAGTGCGACAGGCAATTGAGCAAAAAGGAATCTTTCTGACCGGTGGTATGGCATCGCTTTCAGGTCTTGACAGATATTTATCGCATGCCGGCGGATGGAAAGTGACTGTGGCAAATCAACCTGCAATTTGTGCAGTGAGAGGCCTTGAAAAAATCATACACAATAAAAATCTTCACAAACTGACTTATGAGATGTCAGTGGAAAATGACAGGTGGATACGATGAGAAAGAAAAAACAAAATAGTCTGGCAAGTAAATACTGGCTTTTAATCCTTTCAGGGGTATGTCTGCTTTTGATGGGAATTTCTCTGATTTCTGATAAAATCAATGGACCTTTGCGGATTTTTGCCAATTATACGGTTGTTCCGATGCAGAAAGGAATCAATCAAATAGGAATGTTTTTAACAGATATTACAGATAATTTTGAGACATTGCAGCTGACAAGAAAGGAAAAAGAAGCACTTCAGGAAAAGGTAGATGAACTGACGTTGGAAAACAAGATGCTCCAACAAGAAAAATACGAGTTAGAACGTCTTCAGGAACTGTATAAATTAGATTCTAATTATGCAGATTATGAAAAAGTGGGAGCTCATGTGATCGGGAAGGATCCGGGTAACTGGTTTAGTACCTTTACCATCGACAAAGGAAGTGATGATGGACTCGCAGTGGATATGAATGTAATTGCAGGATCTGGATTGGTTGGTATTATCACAGAAGTAGCCCCGGGATGGTCTCGTGTCCGTTCCATTATTGATGATTCCAGCAATATCAGTGCCATGACACTTTCGACACTGGATACTTGTATTGTCAAAGGTGATTTGAAGTTGATGAATGATGGCAAGATCAAGTTTGAACAATTAGAAAATAATAAGAATGAGATTGCGGTCGGAGAGGAAATTGTGACTTCTCATATCAGTGACAAATATCTCCAGGGAATTACAATTGGTGTTGTCAGTGATATTAAGGTAGATTCCAATAATCTGACACGATCCGGTTATCTCACTCCGGTTGTAGATTTCAAGCATCTTCATGAAGTGCTTGTCATTACTACTTTAAAAGAAGATGTAACGAAAGAGATAAAAGAAGTAAAGTAAGGAGTGGAGAACTGATGAAACGAAAAATAGTAACCGGATGTCTGATCTTCTTTTGTTTCCTGCTTCAGACAACCATCTTTCAGACACTTGCACTTGCTTCCATCGCACCGAACTTAATGATCATTCTTACAGCTTCATTCGGATTTATGCGAGGGAAAAAGTCGGGAATGTTTGTTGGATTTTTCTGTGGATTGTTCATGGATGTTTTTTCAGGAAATCTGATTGGATTTTATGCACTGCTCTATATGGTGATCGGATATCTCAACGGATTTTTTCGACGATTATTTTATGCAGAAGATATTAAACTTCCACTGATCCTGATTTCCGGAAGTGAATTTGTCTATGGGATGTTAATCTATCTTCTCCTGTTTTTACTTCGAAGCCGATTTGATTTCCCTTATTATCTCGGAAATGTCATTTTGCCTGAGTTGATCTATACTATACTTGTAACATTAATATTGTATCCGATCATTCTAACCTTGAATCGAAGATTGGAAGCAGAAGAAAAAAGGAGTGCTGGAAAATTTGTTTAATCGTATCAAAGAATGGATCATGGAAATTATAAAATCTCGTCTGTTCGTAACAGTGATTGCCTTTTGTGTTCTGTTTGCAATTTTGATCCAAAGAGTTTTTTATCTGCAGATTGTAAAAGGACAGTATTATCTGGATAATTATAAACTTCAGATTCGGAAAACAAGAGAAGTTCCCGGGACAAGAGGAAACATTTATGACCGGAATGGAGAATTGCTCGCCTACAATGAATTGGCATATTCTGTTACGATTGAGGACAACGGCGATTACTCTTCCATGACACTAAAAGAAAAAAATAAAATTGTAAATGAAACGGTCGAAGAAGTGATTGACATTGTAGAGTCAAACGGTGATACCGTTATCAGTGATTTTGGAATCATTTTAAATGCTTCAGGAAATTATGAATTTGCGGCACAAAATGAGACGTCCAAGCTTAGATTTCTTGCGGATATTTATGGTTATCAGACAATTGATGAACTGACAGACAAAGAGGAAAATGCCAGTGCCGATGACATTATAAATTATCTATGTGAAGATGAGCGTTATGGATATGGAATCGATCAATCTTCCATGGAAAAGTCTCGTATTTTAAAAATGGTCAACATCCGTTATGCCATCAGTCTCAACAGTTTCCAGAAATATATTCCGACAACCATCGCATCGAATGTCAGCGATGAGACGGTAGCTGAAATTATGGAAAACTCTGACAGACTGCAAGGAGTCAATATTGCAGAGGATTCTCTCAGACGTTATACCGACAGTAAATATTTTGCTTCGTTGATCGGATATACCGGTAAGATTTCCCAAGAAGAATACAATGAGAAAAAGGAAAGTTCCAAAGAATATACATTGACTGATATTGTTGGAAAATCCGGATTAGAACAGACCATGGATGAAGAACTGCAAGGAACAAAAGGAAAAGAAATTGTCTATGTGGACAGTGTCGGGAATGTAATTGAGACAGAGAAAAAAACTGATGCCGTTGCCGGGAACGATCTCTATCTGACAATTGATAAAAATCTTCAGGAGGCAACCTATCAGATCATTGAAGAAAAACTTGCCGGAATTCTCGTGTCACGCATTCAAAATATCATGAATTATGATCCGGCTTCCGCAGGAGACTCCAGCAAGATCATCATACCGATTGATGATGTTTATCATGCGCTATTTGCAAATGAAGTGATCGACACAAAACATTTTTCATCGACGGATGCAAAAGAGACAGAAAAAAAGGTGGCAGCTCTTGTCGCGGAAAAGAAAGCTTCCTGCATTGCGGAAGTTATGTCCCAACTACGGGATCCAGCGGCTGCTTCTTACAAATCACTTTCCAAAGAAATGCAGGCATATATGAATTATATTGCAGACGATCTTCTGATGGACCAGGCAGGAATCCTATCTTCCGATGCGATAGATACAAGCGATAAAACCTATATCGCATGGACAAAGGATGAAACCATCAGCCTTTACGAATATCTGAACTATGCGATATCCAAAAACTGGATAAATCTTTCAGGGATTCCGCAGGCAGAAACTGAGCAGGAGAAATATTCGGATCTCAATGAAATTTACGGACAGATTTTAACTTACCTCGAGCAAACGCTTCCTTCGGACAGCACATTCGAAAAGCTTGTTTATCGCTATATGATCAAAGTGAATGAACTGAAGGGAAAAGATATTTGCAGAATTTTATACGAACAGAATGTAATTTCCTTTGACGAAGGGCAATATCAGGGACTGGAAAGCGGTCAGATTGACCCATATAGTTTTCTTGTCGGAAAAATCAGTTCTCTTGAAATTACACCAGCCCAACTTGCACTGGAACCTTGTTCCGGTTCTGCAGTTGTGACCGATGTAAATACCGGGGAGGTGCTTGCATGTGTATCCTATCCGGGCTATGATAATAATAGGCTGGCCAATACAATGGATTCTGCTTACTATAATAAGCTTGCAAATGATCTCTCCAGTCCTTTTTATAATACTGCTACTCAGGAGCGGACTGCACCGGGATCTACGTATAAAATGTTGACATCCGTTGCAGCTTTGACAGAAGGAATCATTACACCATCTGATGGAGTTGTATGTGAAGGAATATTTGAGAAAGTATTTCCAAATCCAAAGTGCTGGATTTCGCCGGGAGCTCATGGTTGGCTTGACGTCACAGGCGCTCTTCAGCACTCTTGTAATATTTTCTATTATGAAATGGGATATGAGTTGGGAGTGACAGAATCAGGGGATAAAAAGGGAGAGGATGGAAAGCCTGCGAAAACGTATTCCAGTGATCTCGGTATTGAGAAACTGACAAAATATGCAGAGATGTTTGGGTTAAATGAAAAGTCCGGATTAGAAATTTCAGAATCGAAACCTCAGATTTCCGATACAGACTCCGTACTTTCTGCTATTGGTCAGGGAACAAACAACTATACGACAAGCCAGCTCGCACGCTATGTGACAGCTGTTGCAAACCGTGGAAAAGTCTTTCAGCTTTCCCTTCTCGACAAGACGGTGGATAAAAAGGGAAATGTTGTAAAAGACTATCAACCGGAACTGAGAAATGAAATTACCGAAGTTTCAGACAGCACCTGGAATGCAGTGCAACAGGGAATGGAAGATATGGTATCAACAACTGGAACATTTGATTCTCTCCGCCTGGAAGGTTTTCAGATGGCAGGCAAGACCGGTACGGCTCAGCAGAGTGAGACCCATCCGGATCATGCACTATTTGTCGGTTATGCCCCAAGCGAAAATCCGGAAATTGCCGTGAGCGTAAGAATTGCCAATGGCTATAATTCCAGTTACACAGCAGAAATTGGAAGAGATATTGTAAAATATAAATATCATCTTGGAGATACAGAAGATATCGTCACAGGAAGCGCCAGCATGCTTGGTGTTGCCGGTGCCGGAGATTAAAATACAAAAGACAAAAAAGAAATGAAATGGAGGAATTTTGTATGGGTGAAGTAATTGTAATCACATCTGGCAAAGGCGGTGTCGGAAAGACAACAACAACGGCGAATATCGGAGTCGGACTTGCACAGATGGGGAAAAAAGTGATTGTGATCGATACTGACTTAGGACTTCGCAATCTCGATGTTGTGCTAGGTCTTGAAAATCGGATTGTTTACAATCTGGTCGATGTCATTACGGGAAGCTGCAGGCTAAAACAGGCGCTGATCAAGGACAAGCGCTATCCGGAATTATACTTGCTTCCATCGGCACAGACAAAAGATAAGTCAGCGGTAACTCCGGAACAGATGAAAAAGCTGACAGCAGAACTAAAAGAATTGTTTGATTATGTTATCCTCGACTGTCCGGCAGGAATTGAACAAGGATTTCAAAATGCAATCGCGGGAGCGGACCGTGCAGTTGTCGTCACAACACCAGAAGTCTCCGCAATCCGTGATGCAGATCGAATCATTGGTCTTTTGGAGCAAGGAGGAATCGCCCAGTCCGAGCTGATCATCAATCGACTTAGAATGGATATGGTAAAAAGAGGAGAGATGATGTCCGTGGAAGATGTGACAGAAATCCTTGGAATACGCCTGATCGGTGTCATTCCTGATGATGAACAAGTTGTAATCGGTACAAATCAGGGAGAGCCTGTCATTAGTCTAAGTTCCAAAGCAGGCGCGGCATATAAAAATATTTGTAAAAGGCTGACTGGAGAAGAAGTCCCTTTCTTGAATTTTGAAAAGCAGGATGGATTGTTTTCAAGACTGACAAAAGTATTCAAAAAGTAACAGGGAGGGAATCAGATGCAGAAATTTGGATGGAAAAAGAAACGTACTTCGGTAACAATTGCAAAAGAACGACTGCGGTTGATCTTGTCGTCTGACCGCGTAAACAGTACTCCGGAATATATGGAACGGATCGCAGAGGAATTATTTCTGACCGTCTCAAAATATATCGAAATTACACCCGAAAACTTTACTGTTCAAATTACACAATCTGATATACATATTCTATTAGCAGGAGAGAAAAAGTGAAATTTTTAAAACGATATCATTTGAAAAATTTTAACTTCATACTGGTGACGTTTGTCACAGCACTTTCGATTATCGGAATCATGGCCGTTGGAAGTGCACAGAAATCTATGCAAGGTAAACAGATCTTCGGAGTGATCCTTGGTCTGCTTGTGATGCTTTTGTTTTCTATCATCGACTACAAATGGATCTTGCGGTTTTACTGGATTTTGTATGCTGTCAATCTGATTCTACTTCTGCTTGTTCATTTTTTTGGAGCAGAGGCAAACAACGCAGTCAGATGGCTTGATTTTGGATTTATCCGGTTTCAGCCTTCTGATCCAACAAAGATTCTGATGATTTTATTCTTTGCTCAATTTTTAACGAAACATAGAAAAAAATTAAATCATCCGGTCATGATCATGGAAGCGATTGCTTTGATCCTTCCCTCTTTGTATTTGATTTACAAGCAGCCGAACTTGTCTACCACCATTTGCCTTGCAGCGCTGTTTTGTGTCCTCTTGTATCTGGGTGGACTTAGCTATAAGTTTATCGGCACTGTGTTGGCGGTTGTGATTCCAGTCTGTCTGATCTTTTTAAGTCTTGTTGTACATTCCAATGTACCGTTCTTAAAAGACTATCAACGGCAGCGAATCCTTGCATGGCTGGAACCGCAGAAATATGCCTCTTCCACAGCATATCAACAGATGAATTCTATTATGGCAATCGGGTCTGGGCAACTGAAAGGGAAGGGGTATGACAACAATACAACAACATCTGTGAAAAACGGAAACTTTATTTCAGAGCCTCAGACAGATTTTATCTTCGCAATTATTGGGGAAGAACTTGGATTTATTGGATGCTGTATTGTAATTATTTTATTATTGTTAATTATTGTCCAATGTATTATAATCGGATTAAGAGCGCAGGATCTTGCAGGACAGATCATCTGCGGGGGGGTAGCCGCACTGATAGGAATACAGAGTTTTATCAACATCAGTGTGGCAACCGGAATTTTTCCGAACACAGGTATTTCATTGCCTTTTGTAAGCTATGGACTTTCTTCCATAGTCAGCCTGTTCAGCGGAATAGGGGTTGTATTAAATGTAGGATTACAACCGAAAAAATACCAATAGGAGAGTGAGCACACGATGAGAATAGGATTAATAGCACATGATGCTAAGAAGATGTTAATGCAGAATTTCTGTATTGCATACAGAGGAATTTTAAGTAAACATGAATTATATGCAACAGGAACAACAGGACGCCTGATAGAGGAAGTGACCAACCTTTCCATTCATAAATATCTGGCAGGTCCACTTGGAGGTTCTCAGCAGATGGGAGCACAGATCGATCAGAATCAAATAGATGCAGTGATTTTCCTAAGGGATCCTCTTGCTCCAAAATCCAATGAGCCAAATGTCAATGATGTTGTGCGCCTCTGTGATATGCATAACATTCCAATGGCGACCAATGTAGCAACTGCAGAAGTATTAATCTTAGCGATCGACAGAGGAGATTTAGAGTGGCGTGAGATGTACAGATAGAAGAAAGAGATTTTTCTTTGGAAGTTTTCTTTTGATTGGTATGTTTCTCATAGCAGGATGCGCAAAAAAAGAATCCATCATTGCCACCTATGAGAAATCAGAATACAATCGGGATTTATATCGTGCAGATTTGTATGCAGAAAATCTCTGTGTGGCGGTGGAAAATATCGAACTTCCAGGTTATACGACAGACCAGCAATTACATGCTGCCGGACTGTTTGGTGTAAATCAGGAACAGGTGCTCTATGCACAGAATCTTCATAACAAACTTTATCCGGCAAGCACAACAAAGGTATTGACTGCTTATGTTGCTTTGAAATATGGAAATCTGTCAGATATTGTGACTGTGAGCCGACGTGCAGTGACCTTTGATGTGGATGCCTCTGTCTGTGGACTGCAAGAAAATGACCAGATTACGATGGAAGCACTCCTCTATGGATTATTACTTCATTCCGGAAATGATAATGCCATTGCAATTGCAGAGCATATTTCTGGCAGTGTGGAAGCTTTTGTAGAGTTAATGAATGAAGAGGCGAGAAAACTCGGCGCAACAAACACACACTTTACAAATCCACATGGATTGCATGAAGCAGATCATTATACTACAGCATATGATCTGTATTTGATTTTTAATGAATGTATGAAAAATGAGACATTTTTGACGATGATTTCACAGTCATCCTATGCTGCAACAGTACAGAATCCTACTTCTGGAACAAGACAGCTGACATGGACACCGTCCCATTTTTATGCGCAAGGTCTCGCAATTCCTCCACAGAATGCAGTGATTGTAGGTGGAAAGACAGGAACAGAAGATTTGGCAGGATCCTGCCTGATTCTTTTAGAAAAGGACCTTTCAGGAAATCCTTATATTTCTATCGTAATGGGAGCACCTGACAAAACGGTTCTTTATAATGATATGACTTCGCTGATTTCAGCGATTCCGGCTTCTTAGTGTGCCGCTGCATGTCTGATGCGGCAGCACACTTTTTAAAATTTAAATATACACAGTTACATGTACAAATATTCCATGTGCTGTTAAGACTCTGAGATCTCGTTGATTCGTCCAAAGAGACTGATCAAGTAAAGGCCACAAAGACCGATGACTGTGTAGATGATACGTGACAGCCACGACAAATCTCCTAACAGAAAAGCAACGAGGTCGAATTTAAAAATACCAACAAGCAACCAGTTAACAGCACCTATGATTACAAGTGTCAATGCTGTATTATCAAACCATTTCATGTGAATTCCTCCTTTTTTAAGATAATAATAGAATTGCCATGAAATGAGAATTTATACGTTAAAGGAAAAACTATGGAAACACAAAGTTACTATAATAAATATTCTGAATACTTAAAGAAAAAATATGGAACAAAGGTTTATAAACTTCCCATCAATCTTCCGATCACTTGTCCAAACAGGATCAATGGCGGTGGCTGCACCTTCTGTGCGGAAGTCGGCACCGGATTTGAAAGCCTTTCCAATCAAAAAACTGTCACACAGCAGTTGAACGAAAATAAAACATTTATTTCTAAAAAGTATAAGGCAGAGAAATTTATTGCCTATTTTCAAAATTATACAAATACCTTTATGCCGCTTTCTGATTTTCAAAATTATATGAAAGAAGCTGCCAGCCAAAGGGATATTGTAGAAATTTCTATTTCTACAAGGCCGGACTGTATCCGTAAAGATTATATGGAAGTATTGAAACAGATCAAGGAAACTTATTCTGTGGAAATTACGTTGGAATTAGGATTGCAGACGGTCAATTATCATACACTGGATGACATTCAGAGAGGTCATGGTCTTGCGGAATATTTAGATGCGGTCCGCTGTATTCAGATGTATGATTTTACGATCTGCACCCATGTGATTTTAAATCTTCCGGGAGATACGCGAAGAGATGCTATTGAAACTGCAAAAATCTTATCTGCCCTTCGCATACCGATTGTAAAGATTCATTCTCTTTATATTGCAAAAAATACTTTGTTGTGCAATGCGTATGAAAATGGTACAATAGCGGTGTGCTCAAAAGAAGAATACTTACAGAGACTTGCTGATTTCTTAGAATATCTTTCACCTGACATTGTAGTAGAAAGACTGTTCAGCAGGGTTCCGGAAGAAGATGCTGTATTTTCCAACTGGGGAACTAGCTGGTGGAAGCTTCAGGAAGAATTTGAGCAGGAAATGCAGAGACGAAACAGCAGACAGGGCATACGATGCAGCTACCTAAATGGTGCTGCACTTCAGAAATTATAGTAGGAGGTCATATTTTTGGCACAACAAGACAAGTTTATCGATTTAAACGCATACAAAACAAAAAAGAAAATTCCTTTCAATGTCGGAATCATCATTTTTGGAATCATTTTCTTTTATCTGATTGTTACAATTATTCTGTACCTAACTTCCCCTCATATTACTTCCTATGAAGTAAGAGAAGGAAGCATTTTGAATGATTATGAATATACGGGGCTTGCGATTCGTGAAGAAATGATCGTGGAGTCTGAAGGAGACGGCTACATCAATTATTATACTTCTGAAGGGAGTAAGGTATCCGCAGCTTCCAATGTATATACATTGAGCAATGAAAAGATGGAACACACAGAGGCATCTGGAGATGCCGCAGCTGTGGAACTCTCTGAAGGAGATCTGAACCAGATTGTATTAAAGACACAGAAATTTAATGAAACATTTCAGGATGAACAGTTTCATAACACTTACAATCTCCGCACAAATATCGACAGTGTGATGCTTGGGATCCAAAATCAAACTCGCATCAACGAACTGGATTCCATTATCGCTTCCGGAAATTCTGCCGGATTAAGATTATGCGCATCACCAAGAGACGGTATTATCATATACTCTGTAGATGGGCTGGAAGGCATTACAAAAGATACGCTTACATCAGATTTACTCAATAAAACAGATTATCAGAAGACAGAACTGCTGAACAATCAAAAGATTACTGCGGGTTCTCCTGCCTATAAGCTTGTGACAAGTGAGAAATGGTCTGTGGCCATCGAAATAGATAAAGAGTTCTCAGCAGAACTCTCTGAGATGAACTCTGTCAAAGTTCGTTTTCTAAAGGACGATGAATATCTGTGGGCCAATGTCAGTGTCGTAAGTAAGGATGACCATTATTATGGTATTCTTTCCTTTAACAATTCGATGGTGCGTTACGCAGAAGAGCGTTATCTGGATCTTGAATTGATTCTGGAAGATGAAACCGGATTGAAGATTCCTAAAACGGCTAAAGTAGAAAAGGAGTTCTTTTTGGTGCCGGAGGAATATGTAACCGTCGGCGGCAACAGCAAAGAAGCAGGTGTCATCAGGAAAAAACGCAATGGATCTACAGAATTTGTAAAAGCAACTGTCTATGCACAAAAAGATGGAAAAAGCTATATCGCCTCTGAAGAATTGAAAAAGGGCGATACACTGCTGTGTGAGGACAGCAATGATACAATGGCATTGAACGAAAAAGGAACTTTAGAAGGGGTTTACAATATTAACCGTGGATATGCTGTCTTTCGGCAGATTAATATTCTTGCAGAAAGTGAAGAATATTATATTGTAGAAGAAAATACGTCGTATGGGTTGACAAATTATGATCGCATTGCGCTGGATGGCAAAGGAATAAAAGAGGACGAAGTTGTGTTCCGGTAAGCCCCGGAGCACATTCGTAATAAATCAAATGATAAAACAGCAAAGACGAGGAGTGAAGAATATGCTGGAAAAAAATTTGAAATCTATACAGGACAAGGTGAAAGATGCCTGCAAAAGAAGTGGCAGACATCCGGAAGATGTTACATTGATTGCAGTGAGCAAAACGAAGCCGGTTTCGATGCTGCAGGAAATTTATGACCTTGGTATCCGGCAGTTCGGCGAGAACAAAGTACAGGAACTCACTGACAAATATGAAAAACTTCCAAAAGATATTTCATGGCATATGATCGGCCATCTTCAAAGAAATAAAGTTAAGTATCTGATTGGAAAAACAACACTGATTCATTCCGTTGATTCTCTTAGACTTGCAGAAGCAATCGAGGCAGAAGCAGCAAAAAAGAACTGTTTGGTGGATGTCTTGATTGAAGTTAATGTCGCCGGTGAAGAGAGCAAGTTTGGCATTTCGCCAGAAGAAGTGCTTCCATTGGTCGAACAAATCGCCCGTTTTCGTCATATAAAGATTAAAGGCTTGATGACGATTGCTCCATTTGTCGAAAATCCAGAAGAAAATCGTATACATTTTGCCAATTTAAGAAAATTATCTGTTGACATTGCGGCAAAAAACATTGATAATGTTAGTATGCGTATTCTTTCAATGGGTATGACAAATGACTATGAAGTCGCGATAGAAGAAGGTGCCACCATGGTTCGTGTCGGCACTGGTATTTTTGGTGAAAGAAACTATAATATAACAAACGAATGATAGGAGTGTAACTATGGGAGTATTTGACAAGTTTTTGGACATTATGAAACTGAGTGACGAAGATGATTATGAGGATGATTTCTTCGATGATGAAGTAGATGAATATCCGGAAAAGACAAGCAAAAATCCATTTAAAAAAGAAAAAGAAGAGTATGATGATTTTGATATGCAGGAAAAGTCAAAAAGCACTTCAAAATCTACAAATAAAGTAACTCCAATGCGTCCAAGTGGACAGAGAAGAGCGCCAGGAATGGAAGTATGTGTGATTCGTCCGACATCTGTTGATGATGCACGCGCAATTACAGAATCTCTTTTAAGCGGACGTACTGTTATCCTGAATTTAGAGGGACTTGATCTGGAGGTTGCACAGAGAATTATCGACTTTATTTCCGGTGCAGCATTTGCGATCAATGGAAATCTTCAGAAGATATCTACTTACATCTTCCTCGTAACACCTACCAATGTAGATATTTCCGGAGATTTACAGGATTTGCTGAATACTTCTTTTGACATGCCGTCCATCAACACAAGATTCTAGGAGTACTATGCAAAAAGAAGAAGAATTATTAAGAAAAAGACTGATTGAGTTATCAAAGATTGCATATCATCGCAATTTTATTACTTACACAGATTTTCTAAATCTTAATGAACTGAATATTTTACATACGTTGCCAAAAGATACTCTGTACACTCCGTACAGAACTTTTGGCGGCTATGCTTCTTCAGAGCGTCAGATTGCAGCATTTCTTCCTGATGCTCTTTGTTTACGTTCAGAAATAGAAGATCTTGCATATCCGATGGGAATTATCCATATCCTGCCGCGCAGTCAAAAGTTCTCCGAGCAGCTATCTCACAGAGATTATTTGGGAGCACTTCTGAGTCTTGGAATTGAGCGTTCAAAAATCGGAGATATTATCGTAGAAGAGCAAGGTGCGTTTGTATTTGTCTCAGACAAACTTTTATCCTATGTGTGTAAAGAAATGACACAGATACGTCGGACTCAGGTGATTGTCTGTGAAGAATCTTTTTCTGCGTTTCACTATACACAAAAGTATGAAAAAATTACAGGTACAGTAGCTTCCGTAAGACTGGATACCCTTCTTTCTCTTGCATTTTCATCTTCAAGAAGCCGCCTCAGTCCATTGATCGAGGCTGGGAAGGTGTTTGTCAATGGTAAACTTATTTCATCTAATGGATATAATGTGAAAGAAGATGATGTGATCTCTGTTCGCGGCTATGGTAAGTTCATCTATCGAAAAGTAATTTCCCAGACAAAAAAGGGGAGGCTTCTCGTGGAAATTCACAAATTGATTTAAAGGAGAAACGATAGAGTATGAAAAAGAAACGATTTCTATGGTATTTAGGTGGTTTAGTTGCACTGGTTTTTGGAATTGTACTTGACCAGTGGACAAAGTTTCTTGCGACCACATACCTGAAAGGAAAAGAAGATATTGTTCTGATCAAAAATGTATTTTGTCTGCATTATCTGGAAAACAGAGGAGCGGCATTTGGAATTTTTCAAGGACAGAAAACATTCTTTATTATTACCACCTTACTGTTACTTTCCGCAGCACTTTACTTTTATATCCGATTGCCGTATACAAAGCGTTTTGCTGCGTTTCGCATCTGCACAGTTCTTGTGGCGGCTGGTGGAATCGGAAATATGATCGATAGACTCTGCAACAATTATGTGACAGATTTTTTCTATTTTGAATTGATTGATTTTCCAGTTTTCAATGTCGCAGATATTTATGTAGTTTTGGCAATGTGTCTGTTCTGCTATCTGGCGTTTTTCTATTTTAAAGAGGAAGATTATCAATATTTTACCTTCCGTGGGAAAAAGTCAGTGCAGGATCCAGAAGAACAGGAGTAAATTATGGAAGAAAGACGATATACCGCAGAGAAAAATGATCTGATGCGAATTGATAAATTTTTATCCGAAAAACTTCCAGATCTTTCTCGCTCTTATCTCCAAAAGCTGATCAAAGAAAAAGAAGTTCTTGTAAATGGGCAACCGGTAAAAGCAAACTATAAGCTTTCTTTGGAGGATCATATTTCAGTGACGATTCCAGAATTGAAAGAACCTGATATTCTTCCAGAACAGATTCCGCTTGATATTCTCTATGAAGATGAAGATATCCTTGTTGTGAATAAACCAAAAGGAATGGTCGTTCATCCTTCTGCAGGACATTATAGTGGAACTTTAGTCAATGCACTGATGTTTCATTGCAAAGATCAACTCTCTGGCATCAATGGCGTAATGCGCCCGGGAATTGTGCATCGTATTGACATGGATACAACTGGTTCTCTGATCGTCTGCAAAAATGATTTTGCACATCAGTCTCTGGCTGAGCAGTTAAAAGACCATACGATTACAAGGAAATATCATGCAATTGTTCATGGAGTGTTAAAGGAGGACAATGGTACTATTGATGCTCCCATCGGCAGACATCCTGTTGAACGAAAGAAAATGAGTGTAAACTATAAGAATGGGAAGCATGCTGTCACGCACTATCGGGTATTAAAGCGTTTTGAAAAATTTACATATGTAGAATGTCAGTTGGAGACGGGAAGAACACACCAGATTCGGGTACACATGGCAAGTATTCGTCATCCTCTTCTTGGAGATGCTGTCTATGGTCCGGCAAAATCTCCAATGAAGCTTCAAGGGCAGACACTTCATGCAAAAATTCTCGGCATTATCCACCCACGTACCAGTCAGTATATGGAATTTAATGCAGAATTGCCAGATTATTTCAAACACCTTCTGGAAATTTTGTAAAGTTGTGTACATTTCATCAGATTTGATGTATAATATGTTATATATCAAATCTGATTCTCAGATGGATTTACATAAAGGAGCGTGACAGTTATGACAAAAACAAACACAATTATTACAATCGGAAGACAGTTTGGAAGCGGTGGACATGAAATCGGGACAAAGCTTGCAGAATATTACGGAATTAAACTGTATGACAAAGAGATGCTCGCAGTTGCAGCAAAAGAGAGCGGTATCTGCAAAGAACTCTTTGAATCACAAGACGAAAAGCCTACAAATAGCTTCCTCTACTCCTTGGTGATGGATACTTACTCTATGGGCTATCCTGCCGGTGGATATTCGGATATGCCGCTGAATCATAAAGTTTTTCTTGCTCAGTTTGATGCAATTAAAAAAATTGCAGATGAAGGACCTTGTGTGTTGGTCGGACGCTGTGCAGACTATGCATTGGAAGAGTATGATAATTGTGTGAATGTGTTTATTCATGCAGATTTGAATGCCCGGATCAGGCGTGTCGCAAGGCTTTATGATCTGACAGATGCAAAGGCGAAAGACATGATCTTAAAAACAGATAAGAAACGTGCAAACTATTATAATTACTATTCTAATAAAAAATGGTCTGATGTAGACAGCTATGATTTATGTATTTCCAGTTCCGATCTTGGAGTAGACGGCGCTGTTGAAGTAATCAAATCTTATATTGCAACAAAAGAAGCATTGACGAAGGCTCCTCAGTTATAGAAGAGCCATCTGATTTTAGTTGATTGAAAAAGAGGCAGGACTTGTACAACACAAGATTCTGCCTCTTTCTATTTTATATACGTTTATTCGGATGAAAATTAACGTTTTTGTAATGTTCTTTCCGGCCATCCATTGATCTTTCCATTTAAAATTGCAGTAAACATACGCTCTTTTGCTCCTGGATGTTCTTGATTTAACTGCCTTACAAGTTCTTTGGCATATTGCCTCTTTGTATGTCCATCTACCGGACACTTACTTTTGACTACAGGAAGATCATATTTATTCTTAAATCCAATCACATCCATCTCGTCGACAAACATCATTGGTCGAATCACAGTCAGATCCATCCGGTCAAGATAAGTCTTTGGAGAGAATGAATGAAAACGTCCTTCAAAAATAAGGGAGAGTAGCATAGTTTCAATAATGTCATCTTTATGATGTGCGTATGCAACTTTATTGCATCCCATATCTTTGACAGCATCGTTTAAGGCACCTTTTCGCATCTTTGCACAGAGAGAACATGGGTTTGATTCTTTTCGTTCCTCAAAAAGGATGTGAGCAATATCCGTCCGGACAATCTTATAAGGTACCTCAAGCTGGGCACAAAGTTTTTCGATTGGCTCCAGATGAAATTCCTCATATCCGAGATCTACAGTAATTGCACTCAATTCAAATTTTTTAGGATAAAATCGTTTCAATCCATGAAGTGCATATAGGAGTGTCAGACTGTCTTTCCCTCCAGAGATACCAACTGCAATATGGTCTCCCTCTTCAATCATTTGATACTCATCCACGGCTTTTCTCGTATAACTTAGCAGCTGCTGTAATTTCATATGTATATTCCTTTCTCGTTATTCTCTATCGATTCATTCAATATCTTATCTGATTTCCTTTTTCCTGACAAGAGAAAACTTGATTATTTTAAAAAAAGAAGCTAATATAAAAGGAAATAGTCATAAAAATTGGAGGGAAAAATATATGAAATTTATAGTACAGCGTGTATTAGAATCATCTGTTTCTGTTGATGGAGAAACAATTGGAAAAATTGGAAAAGGATATATGGTGTTGATTGGTGTCGGCAATGAAGATACAAAAGAGATTGCAGATAAAATGATCAAAAAAATGGTTGGTCTTCGGATTTTTGAGGATGAGAACGGTAAGACAAATCTTTCTCTTGCAGATGTAAAAGGATCTCTTTTGCTGATTTCTCAGTTTACACTCTATGCCAACTGTCGGAAAGGAAACCGTCCAAGTTTTATTGAAGCCGGAGCACCGGACAAAGCAGAGCAGTTGTATGAATATATTATTTCAGAATGCCAGAAACAAGTCCCGATAGTAGAACGAGGAAAATTTGGCGCTGATATGAAAGTTCAGCTAATCAATGATGGACCATTTACAATCATACTTGATTCAGAAAAATTATAAAGCAGAAGAGGAACACAGGGCATTGCACCGTTATTGATACAGTAACTGTGGCGATGCCCATTGCTTTCCTAAGTGGTTCAGCAAAAGGAGAGTAGGGCTCTCTATAACTGTAGAGTACTATTCTTCCCGCAATTTTACTGCAGAAGCTGCTTGCCTGCGCCTGCTTTCATCGATTGCTGCATAATGTTTCTTTGTTGTATTGACATCTTTATGCCCTAGAACATCAGCTACGAGATAAATATCACCGGTTTCTTTATATAAAGAGGTACCGTAAGTGCTTCGAAGTTTATGAGGTGTAATCTTTTTATTTGGTGTCACTTGCTTTGCATATTTTTTGACCATATTTTCCACTGCCTGTACCCCCATTCGCTTTCGCTGGGTAGAGAGGAAGAGGGCATTTTCATGATCTGGCAGGGGAGTAATATTTTTTCTTGTCAGTTCCAGGTAATCTCTAAGAGCTTTTTCGACTTCCCTTCCAAAATAGACAACCATTTCGTTTCCACCTTTTCTTGTAACTTTGACCCCATTATTTTTGAAATCAACATCATTGATATCCAGCCCAACACATTCTGAAACACGGATTCCTGTTCCGAGCAGGAGAGTAATGATCGCTAGATCCCGATATTTTGTTTTTTCATAATAAACTTTCTTTTGTCCTGTCAGCTGACTTCCGCATGTTTCTATATAATCAAGCAGAATTGCGACTTCATCAGTATCCAAACGTACGATCGCTTTTTCGTGGAGTTTTGGCATGTCTACGAGCAATGTCGGATTTTTCTCAATTGCCTGTCGTTTAAAGAAATATCCGTAGAAGCTTCTGAGTGCAGACATTTTTCTCGCAAGCCCTTGTTCGCTGTTTGTGATCTGTTTGTTTTCAGAAGATTCGTATACTTTCAGATATTCTAAATATTCTTCAATATCTACTGAACTTAACTGATCGAGATCTTCAAGGGTGAATTGTGTTGTGGAGCGATCGCGATACAGAGGATTGCATTCCACCAAAAAGTAGAAAAATGTTCGGATGTCATAAGCATAAGAAATTCTTGTTTTTGCAGAAGTTGTTGGCTCCATTGCGCGAAAATAATCTTTTGCAAAGGCAGGAAGTGTTGTCAGAATTTCCCTCAGCCGTAAAGTATCTTCAATAAAAGTCTGTTCGTGATAAGTTTTTATATCTTTTGCCATAGAAAAGTACCTCCTTAAAATAGTTACGAATTAACCTGATTTTGTAGGTAATTATAGCATAAGTAGACTTTTTAGTCTATATCTTTTGGAAAAATCGGTATTTGTCGTATAGATTAACTTCTCTTTTAGAAAGGCAGTTTTCTGCCTTTCAGTAGATTTTTAATGTTTTGAAAAGAATCTCTCTCACATTACTTCCGGTACAGAATCATAATAAATGATTAATAGATAATCTCCCGCACATAAATCATTCAGCCACATCCCATTTAATTTCTTTACTTCCTTAATGTATCTGGCAATTGTCTTTCTGTCAGAATCTTTTGCATAAGTGTCTGCAAGACTCTGTAAAGTGTCACCTTTCTGAATCTGAATACTTTTATAATACTTCCCAACAACAGGTTCTTCAGATGCATTTCCATGTGCATTGGTAAACAAAATGCTGCCAACTGCACTGATATAAAATGCTGCTAAAATTGAAAAAAGAGAAACAATACATCTCCTTCTCATCGCTCGTTGTTTCCTGATCTTCACTGCATATGCTCTGTGCTTACTCATCTCTCCCACTTCCTCTTTCTGAAATCATAACGCTGTCTATTCGCTTTTTCGAACAAATGTTGCGAACAAATGTTCTTTATGCAGATTATATAACACGAACAAACGTTTGTCAATAAGGTGAACATACTTTCTAAACATTTGTTTGCTTTTTCCTTTTTCATATGATAAAATAATTGCAGAATACAAAAGGGAGGCTTTTTTATGCCACTAGGAAAGATCAGTAAAAAACAAGAAGAAATTTTAGAGTATATTAAATCGGAATTATTATCAAAAGGATATCCACCGGCAGTCCGTGAGATCTGCGAAGCAGTCCATTTGAAATCTACCTCTTCTGTTCACTCTCATCTGGAGACATTGGAGAAAAATGGTTATATTCGCCGAGACCCTACAAAACCGCGTGCAATCGAGATCATGGATGATACGTTTAATCTTACACGAAGAGAAGTCGTGAATGTGCCTGTTATCGGTCGTGTTGCTGCCGGAGCACCAATTCTTGCAGAAGAGAATATTGAAAATTATTTTCCAATCCCGATGGAATTTATGCCAAATGAAAAAACATTCCTTCTTTCTGTCAAAGGAGAAAGTATGATCAATGCGGGAATTTTAGATGGAGATTATGTACTTATTAAACAGCAATCAAATGCTGAGAATGGAGATATGGTTGTTGCACTCGTTGAGGATGGCGCAACGGTAAAGCGATTTTTTAAAGAAGAAGGCGTTTATCGACTTCAGCCGGAGAATGATTTTATGGATCCGATCATTGTAGAAAGTGTAGAAATTCTCGGAAAAGTAATCGGTGTATTCCGGTTTATGAAATAATGTAAAATACTTCTGTCACACATTTTGATGGGGAAGAATAAAACCACTTTCGGATTTGTCCTTCCCCACTCCTATCAATTTTTTGTTCTTACATCTGTCAGCCTATTGTACCTGCACAATTTATTTATCCGGACATAACTGTCCAAGATAGGCAAGACTTGGCTTTACTTGTCTTTTCATTCCATGTTTTCTGTCTACCTGTATCAGCCCAAATGTCATTGTGTATCCTCTATGCCATTCAAAATTATCTAAAAGACTCCAATAGAAATATCCTTTCACCGGAATATCGTCGGCAATACAGGAAGCAACACCGTCAGTTGCTTTTTCGATAAAAGCAATCCGTCGTGTATCATCTGCTGTGGCAATCCCATTTTCCGTCACATATAAATCACCATGAAATTGTTTAGAAACCGCTCGAATCACATGTTCTAATGCCTCTGGATAGTATTCATAATTCATTTGTGTCAGCTCAGCATGTTCCGGCGCTGGAACGATTCCGTCAGCCCTTATTCTTGAACGGCTGTAATTTTGTACCCCAAGGAAATTATCTTGTTCGATATAAGGAAGATAATGCGTAAATTCCTTCTCCCACTCTGCTTTTGCACGCTCTTCTCCTCCTGGTTGTGGCTGGATATCATGAAGCGAAAGCGTTAATCCTGTTTTTATCTCCGGATAAAGTTCTTTAATGATATGTACCGCCTTCTGATGCGCCTTCATGACAATGAAATCTCCCTGTTCTGTACGGCTGCTGCAAAATGTCTGAGGAGTTGCGGTATAAAAGACTCTTTCATTTTCTTCAGCTCCAAGGCGTTCGTTTTCTTCCATCTTTTCAGAATCCATTCCTAGCTGCACCTGCTGCCCTTCTTCTTTCCTTCGACTGGCATTTGCTTTTTCCTGTCTCTTTTGCCGTTCCATAATAGCTGCGATTTGAAGTCCCATATTTGCCTCATTGATCGTACAGACATACTTAATCTCATTGCCAAGCTTTTTCATCACATATTCGACATACTCCGCAAAATATTGTATGACATCCTCTGACTCCCAACCACCTTTTTGGATCACCCAAAGCGGGCTGGAAAAATGATGAAGAGTAACGAAAGGTTCCAGTCCCTTTTCCCTACAGCAGCGAATAACATTGCGGTAATGTTCAATCTCTGTTTCCACGAATTTCCCTTGTTCCGGCTCAATACGCGCCCATTCAATACTAAACCGATAGGCATTCAATCCAGCATCTGCCATATATTCTATGTCTTCTTGATACCGATTGTAATGGTCAACCGCATCTAAACTTGGTTCTTGAAAAATAGAATATTTCAACTGCTCCTGTGCCCAGCAATCGCTGTAAATGTTATTTCCCTCTACTTGATGTGCAGCCGTCGCAGCACCGACAAAAAATCCTTTTTGAAATTTTCCCATAAGAAGTCCTCCTGATCATTTGCTTTTCTATGTCCTTATTATATCATGCGTATTGTACGGTGGAAAGCTGATTGCAATTTCATATTTTAGATTAATTCCCATTTTTTGATAACAAAATCTTTCAGTTTCAGTACATCTCATGGATAATCTTTAATGTGTCCGTAGTAGGAAAGCGTACACGGAAATAATCAACCAACAGAAACAACGGTTCTCGTGGATTGAAACGCTCAATCTGTTTTTCTATGATTTCTTTTAAATCGTCATTCAATGGTTGTTTGCCCTTTTCAATGCGGTTGTAATACTCACGGCTGATACCACAGGCAATGGCAAGCTTTGTTTGTATACCAATCCTATTAAAATATTTTTGGGCTATTTAGATTTCTTTTTCATTTTGAGAGAAAAACTATAACTCCAGATAGGAATATGTAGTCTGTCCATTTGTTCGATAAACAATGAACTGTCCATATTATCATCAAAAGTAAATATTCTTTTTTCGTCTATGTAAACCCGAAAAGCTCCGCTCTTTTTATACACACCCTTGGTGATATCTGCAAAATAATACTTTCTTACGCGGCCAAATGTAGAACGATATGTAATTTCCATATCGTTTACTTCTACTTTCCATAAGCCGATATTAAAAGCTGCAATCGCCATCACTATAGAAACAAATAGCAGAAACAGGATCGCCCATAAAGCTTCCTCTATAACAATACTATAAATCAATAAACCTGTACTGCATATTGCAAAAAAAGCAAACAGCCAACTCAGATAGATTTCCGAACGGATAACATAATGAGACAACGGTTCTCTTCCGATTTTGATTTGATTTCTGGCTTTTTTCATGAGATTCCTTTCTCCTGAGGTTTTAAAGTTACTTTTTTAATCTTCTAATTGAATTCCACAAGCTCCAACCCGGTTTCCAGTTGGAATCCTTCTGCCCACTCTTTATTACGATAAAAAACAATCCCTTCCTGATATCCGTCACTGGTAAAGAATAACTGTTTTTCATTTCCATATCCTTTAATAATCTTATTCAATTCATTTGCAACATTTACATCAAACCAGTCATCATACACTTCTGCTTCCAATGTAAATTGCCGGTGTTTCCATTCAAAACTAACTGTTCTTTTTCCTGTTCCTTCTTCCCAGTTTACCTGGCGGGTGTCCTCCTGTATATTTTTGAAATCAAGTTCTTCTTCATCCAATGACGAAACACCTATCAGAAAGTCGGTATACATTTTCTCTACATTGAAGAATTCCACATCAAAGGAGTACACACCGTTTGCATAAGGAGTCCATGTCATGTTTTCGTAATCGTACTCCCCCTGCCCCAGTACAGTCAGCAGTGTCGCAGCTTTATTTAATTCCACTTCCGGCGGCATTGCTCTATAGTCCTGTTCCAGATCGTCTATCATTTGATCAGTCGTTCCCTTTATATCATATTTATCAAAAATTTCAGCAAGCTCTTTATAAGTCTTTTGCATAGCTTCTCCTCCTAATGAATTACTTTTTAGACTGTATCCATTTAAGGACAGCAATGCAGATACAACTAATGTCAAAATCCTTTTCATAATCATAGATTACCTTTCTTTTTATCACATCTACTTTCCTTATAGCAGACCTTTTGGCCAGTTTTCCAGATTTTCAAAATTATCAAATCTTCAAGTAATCGTAAAAATTTTTTATTATTAAATATAGTATCATTTTGCTGCTTATTTTTTACTTCATCGCTAAAACTTCATGTTGTAGTCATCCTCATTCCTACATATGATAAATAATCATGTTACAGCCTTTCTTTGTTTATAATTTATAGTAGTATTATATATTGTTAGGAAATTTTTGTATATATTTTTCCGAAAACACGAGGCAAAAAATAAAAATTAATAGAGGATATTATCCCCTAATCTCATCAATAATAACAACCTCTTTTCTTCTGCTAGTTTTTCTTCTCTGCTCTTAATTTTACGTTGCTTTTTATATTGTTCGCGCTGTAGATTTAGATCCTGCTGAGATTTTGTTCCAATCCCCTTGGCAGACATTTGCTTATGAATTTCTTTCTGACGTTTCTTCGGATTTTTAACTTCTTCTTTCACAACAGTTTCTATTGCCGGACTAAAATGTAAGCTGTTATAGTATTTTAAAACATACTCATAAATCTCACAGTCCTTTGGTTCAGCTCCAAATGTTACTTTAGAAACCGAAAGTTTTCCGTCTTCAATTTGCTCAAAAACGCCTACCCAAAATGGTTCTTCAAAAATACTGTCAGTTTCCCTATCCTTGTACTCATGACAATCCCTCCTTAATGATTGAAATAAGCAAAAAATGGACAACCCGGAGGGGAAGGTTACTTACCCTGATAAACAGGACGGCTGGGCTACCTACCAGCTCTGGCATATATCACTACATGCATTGCGTTTTTATCTTTGCTTTTATATCGTAGTTCTAATTATAAAGAAATCAGTCCACTCTGTAAATATACACGTCGCTTTTATTTTCCATCGTAGTATTCATTCAGAATTCTCGCTAATTCTTTTGGATTTTCTTCGTTTACAACATGTCCTGTTTTTTCTATCATACACAATGCCACATTTTCTATATTTTCTGAAAGAGACCTTTTCAGATTTCCTGCTCAATAAAACTATGAAAATTTAATTTCCTTATTTTAAAACATAATTACAATTCCTATTCGACAAGAACGATTATCATAGAACGATTGTATTTGTCCCCACTCATAATGATATTCGACGCCTGACATACTTTTTTTACTGGGAATGCCTAAGCATTTCCTTAAAAACCTATTATTTTCTTCTTGCAACTTTTCTAAGACTG
>OFMK01000411.1_pt1 | contig 46748 bp, 42 predicted proteins | sample 1541781 | NCBI WGS metagenome assembly OFMK01 (sample SAMN04209250, study PRJEB22552) | human gut metagenome | biome: gut; material: feces | host: Homo sapiens | place: USA: Oklahoma
CCGGAGCTCTTTTGTGATTTTAACCACTAAAATGAAAAAATGTGCATTTTCTATTGACAAAGAGGAAACAGCTGGATATAATAACACCATAGAGAACATAATCACACTTATATGGAAGTATGAACAGGAGGATCGAATTTTGAAGGTTTACAGACAGGAAAAAATGAACAAAGACCTGCCGGGGATCATTTTATTAAGTCACGGACCGTTTGCAGTCTCTCTGGTAAAAACTGCACAGATGATTTTCGGAGACAGTGAAAACATCGCAGCCTTTTCTCTGGAAGCAGGAGATGATATTGACAAGTACAGAGGAGCTTTTACAGAAATGATCGAAGCATTTCCGGAGGGAAGCCTGATCATGGTTGACCTGTTCGGCGGAACGCCGTGCAACCAGGTTATGAGATACATTCAGGAGACAGGAAAGACACTGGAAGTTGCGGCAGGAATGAATTTACCGATGCTGATCAATGCAGTGATGTCCAGGGAAGAACTCATAGGAAAGGAATTCAGCATGGACACAGTGGAAAATGGCAAAAAGGGAATTTTCAGAATCGATGTGGAAGGATTTCTTAACGATGATGATGAGTAAATAACCATCAAAATAAAAGGAGAGAGCTTATGGCAAAGAAATTAGCAGTGAGAGTGGATGACAGGTTAATTCACGGACAGGTGGTAACACAGTGGGTCAATGTCTTTAAAGCGCAGCACATCGTGGTCATAGACAACAATGTGGCGAAAGATAAGATGCAGAAAAGCGTGTTAAAGTTTGCAGCGCCGCCGGATATCAAAGTAAGTATTTTCTCTGTGGACAAAGCAGTGGAAGCATGGGAGAAAAACCAGTTCGGGACGAAAAATGTGTTCGTACTTTTCAGAGATGTAAAACAGATCGCCGAACTCCAGGAAAAAGGGGTGTCCTTCGAGGAGATCACCATCGGACAAATGGCGATCATCAACGACAGAAAGCAGATTTATAAGCAGGTTGGTCTGTCAGAGAGTGAGGCACAGACTTTAATGGATATTGAAAAGACCGGAGTGAAGTTATACTTCCAGATGCAGCCCACAGACAAAAAAGAGTCGCTGGAAATCATGAAGAAAACATTTCCTGATCTGCACTAACTTATTTACATAGGAGGAGAGAAACTATGACGATTACAATTTTACAGGCAGTGCTGCTTGGCTTATTCTGCGGGATAGCAAAATGCTGTGTTCCTTATACGGCCGGAGCTTTCATGTTCAATACCGTCATCTTTAACGCGGTGGTTGTCGGAGCCGTGCTCGGAGACATGCCGCAGGCAATGATTATTGGTGCGTCACTGCAGCTGATTTACCTGGGAGTCATCTCAGCGGGAGGAAATCAGCCGTCAGATCCTTGTCTGGCCGCTTATATAGCAATTCCGGTTGCTATGGCTTCCGGACTCAACACTACAGCAGCAGTTGCTTTGGCAGTGCCGGTTGGACTGCTGGGAGCACAGATTACAAATCTGATTTACTTAATGGCCGGATTTTTTGCCCAGAAAGGCGATACATTCGTAGAAAAGGGCAATGCGGCAGGAATGACCAGATGGTCGGTGATATATTGTGCCATCGCAAGAATTATCTGCTTTGGTGTCCCGGTTGCCATCGCATTATATTTTGGAAGCGGTGCCCTTCAGGGAGTGCTGGATAATATACCGGCAGCAGTGACAAACGGTTTATCTGCCATGGGAGCCTGTCTTCCGGCAGTAGGATTTGCCATTATTGCAAACCTGATCTCAAAACCAAAATATATTCCATTTTTCTTCGCAGGATTTTTCCTGATCCAGTATACGAAGATCGGAACCATTCCGCTGCTGATGGTGGGAGGATTCCTGACATTCCTTTACATCACATTTAAATCCAACGAGTTCCAGGGAGAGACAGACGAGGATGAGGACGACGAAGATGAGGAAGAAGAACCGGCAGAAAAACTGCTGAGTAAAAAAGATATCCTGAAATCCTGGGTGATCTGGTGGTTCAGCGCAGAGACCTGCCACAGCTTCGAGAGAATGCAGGCGCCAAGTTTTTGTACATCATTGGTACCGGCACTGAAGAAGTTTTATCCGGGAGAAGAAAATAAACCGCGTTATATTGAAGCATTGAAAAGAAATATGACATTCTTTAACACAGAGGCACACTGGGGCGGAGGACCGATTCTTGGACTTACCTTAGCACTGGAAGAAAAGAAGTCACGCAACTATGAAGCGATTCCGGGAGAGGTTATCATGAACCTCAAAACCGGTCTGATGGGACCGCTGGCAGGTATCGGTGACACGATCTCATGGTCAACCCTGATGTACCTTTTAATCGGTTTATTCCTTCCCCTTGCTAAGAAAGGAAATCCATTGGGCGGCATCGGGCCAATCGTACTGCTGACTGTGATCTGCTTTGGAATCGGATATTTCTTAACACAGAAATGCTACACATTTGGATACTCTTTTGCAGAAAATATGCTGAAGTCAGGCTTAGTCAACAAGATTATTGCAGGAGCAAGTATTTTAGGACTGTTTATGATGGGAGGGCTTGCCTCTACCTATGTGACAGTATCCACACCAATAAAATTTGCCACAAGCGCATACACGACGACACTCCAGTCCATTTTTGACTCTATTGTGCCGGGACTGCTTCCGCTGATCGTTGTACTCTGTGTATGGGGATATCTTTCAAAAGTAAAACGAAACTATTTTGCGGCCACTTTGGGAGTTACAATAGTCTCTTTAGTATTGGGATGCTTGGGAGTTATTATTTAATTCAGCTGATTCTTTCGATTGACGTGTCCTTCCGGAGTTATGTATACTAGAAATAGAAAAATACCTTATCGTGCGAAGCACGTTTACCCGAAGGGTATAGATTGAAAACAGAAAGGCGTGGGCAAATTGAGAGAAGAAAGATTCATCATCAAAGTGGTAGAAATGCATTATAAACAGGGGATGTCACAGCTGGAGATAGGGAAAAAACTGAACGTTTCGAGGACGACCATATCAAGGACCCTGGCTCAGGCCAGAAAAGAAGGGTATGTACAGATCAAGATCAATTATCCTGACGGGGCCATGACAAGTACAGAGACGATTCTGGAAGAAAAGTTTCATTTAAAGGAGGCAGTGATCGCCTGTGTAAAAGATGGTGAAGACCTCAGTGAAGAAATTGCCTTTTATGCGTCAGACTATATACTGAGAACGCTGAAGAACCATATGACTCTTGCCTTGACAAGAGGAGTGACCCTGCAGAAGACGGTGGAGTGCCTGGCGAAGGACGTGAGGCTGAGATTCCTCAAGGTGGACGATGTTAAGGTGGTGCCTCTGATGGCCACGACCAACATTCCTCTTACTGCAGAGAAATCATTTCGTCTGGCTTACTCTAATTACCTGATCGATGAGGTGGCAAAGATCATCAACGGCAACGGCTATCAGCTGCTGGCACCGCAGTATGTGACGTCCTCGGAAATAAAAGAACATTTCCTCAACGAGGCCAGTGTGAAGGAAGTCATGGACCTGGCGAGAGCGGCAGATGTGGCGGTAATGGGAATCGGAACCGTGGATCAAAACTCCGCTATCATCAATGCAAAACTCATTCCAGTGGAAGAGTTTGAGCGGATGCAGGAAAAAGGCGGAACAGGAGAAATCCTTTCCCATGTGGTCAACAAGGACGGAGAACTGATCGAAGATGACTTTGAAGGAAGACTGATCAGTTTAAGCCTGGAAGACCTGAAAAAAATACCGATCCGCGTCGGCGTGGCATATGGCATGGAGAAAAAAGATGCGATCTTAAGCGTATTAAAAGGCCAGCTGATCAATGTGCTGATCACAGATGACAATGTAGCAGAATATCTGGCTAAAGTATGACATTTTCACCAGTTCTCCGGCTTGCTGTCTCAGGAATGTAAGATTTTCTAACTTTCAGCAAAGTTCCTCCGGCGGCCCGTTCGGAACTCGCTAACGCTCAGACAGCCTCACTGCGCTTTGCGCACCGCCTGCGAAACTTTGCTTCAAGAAGAAAAACTAACATTTCTTCGAATGCAAGGCCTCCGAACTGGTGAAAATGGACGTAATGTCTGCTGGAGCAGGTTGTTTAAAGACAAAAATCCCAAAGAACAAGCTTCTTTGGGATTTTTTCTTTTGATATAGAAAGGGAGAAAAATGAAGATTTGTGTGAAAGAAAAATTAGAAGAGATAACGCCCCATGCATTTGAGAAGAAAGTTCTGGAGAGGGAGATGGCAAAAGGGGAGCCGAGGGTCGGTATGTTTTATCAGAAAAATCAGATCCCGTCGGAGGATCTTGACCTGGCCCTTCTGCGCACGGAGATGAAACGGGAAGGTGAGGATATCACGACAAGTGAAATCTGGGAGATCTCGAAGATTATTAAAGTAAAAGATCATATGATCAATATCCATATATACGGGGGAAAGGACACCGGAAAGAAAAAGAATGCGGTGCTGTTTATCCATGGAGGCGCATTTTTTGGCGGGGATGTGAAGACAAAGGGGAATCAATGCCGGTATCTGGCGGAACAGGCAGAGGCAGTGGTGATCTCGCCGGAATACCGTCTGGCCCCGGAGACACCGTTTCCAGGAGCGGCAGATGATGTGCTGGGAACTTTAGACTGGATGACGGAACATGCGGGGGAACTGAAAATCGATGAGGATAAGATTGCAGTTATGGGAGAGAGTGCAGGCGGCACCCTGGCTGCCAACTGCTGTCTTATGGATCAGAAAGAGAGAATTAAGCTGGCGGTTTATATTTATGGAGCCCTCGACCTGACTCCGGCAGAGAAGACGCTGTATCACTGGGACTATTCTTTATATGACATGTATGAGGGGCAGAAGGATTATATTATGAACCGGCTGTTCCGCTTTAAAGAACTGGCAGGTTATATGGAAGAGCTGTATGTGCAGAATGGATATTCTACAATGGACGGAAATGTATCGCCTCTTTATGCAGAAGACTTATCAAAAATGCCTGAGACTCTGATGATAGAGGCAGAATTTGACTATTTTAAAATATGCAATGACGAATTTGTAAAGCGGCTCACTGAGGCCGGGATAAATACGGAGGTGATCTTATATGAGGGCCTGGACCACGGGTTTTTTGACCGGATCGGTTCACTGCCCCAGGCGGAAGACTGTATCCGGGAGATCGCCGAAAGAGTAAAACGCATGTAAAAAATGAGATCTGTCGTCTGTTCCGCTGATGATTGAAGTTTCAGTGAATGTGTGGTAAGATTCAGAAAGAAATGAAAACAAAATATGCTGGTGTGCCCGGATGAAATCCTGCTGGTCAGGAGAGAATAAGACGGAAGACTGCCGGAAGCGGACATATGCCTGAGGGCTGTGTCTGCTTTTGGCAGTCTTTCTGTTTTATTGGAATCCCCGGTGAAATAAAAAGATATTTGTACAGACAGCACACAAATGAGTATAAAAATGATTCTGAGGAGGCGTTAAAATGTATGTGATGGTGGATCACTATGATTCCTATGTTTATAATCTGGTGAGGGACTTTCAAAGTTTGGGAGCAGAAGTAAAACCGGTAAGGAGCGACTGCATAGATTTTGAATCTCTGAAGCGGCTGGACAGGCAGAAGGAACTTCAGGGACTGATTCTGTCTCCGGGTCCTGGCAGTCCGGAGGAATGTGTAAAATCCGTGGAGTTGGTGAGGAGGTTTACAGGCAGGGTTCCAATTCTCGGAGTATGTTTAGGACATCAGATTATCTGTCATGCCTTCGGCGGCCGAATTATCAAAGGATCAAGACCTATGCATGGGAAACTGACCCCGGTAAGGCACAGACAGGAGGAATTGTTCGCAGGGCTTCCTCAGGATTTTCTTGTGACCAGATATCACTCTCTGACTGCGGACAAAGCGGGCCTTCCGGAGACACTCAGAGTGGACGCTGTCTCCCCGGACCGGGAGGTGATGGCGGTCAGCCACAGATCAGAGCCGGTCTGGGGCGTCCAGTTTCACCCGGAAGCGGTACTTACCGAGTACGGGCCGGAGCTGCTTGCAAATTATATGAGACTGTGTGAGAGGTGGAGAGCATGAAGACAAAAATAAAAAAGCTGGATTTTTATAAGGAGCCGGAAGAGGCCTTTTATCCGTACAGGAACGAAAAATATGCCGTATTTCTTGACTCTTCTATGAAGAATGAACAGGGCAGATATTCTGTCATTGCCCTGAAACCTTATCTTATTCTGGAGGAGAAAAATGGAGTGTGCAAAATAAACGAAAACATTTCCCGTGATCCTATTGAGAAAGTTCTGGATCATTATCTGAACTTATATAAAGAAGAAAATATCACCGGACTGCCTGTGGTTTCCGGGGCATTTGGGTATTTGTCTTACGATTTCGGAAGAAAATTTGAGATGATCCCATCCAGACATGCAGACATGTTAAAGATTCCGGATGCCGTATTCGCTTTTTATGACCGTCTCATCATAGCGGACCAGGAAGAGAGACAGCTTTATCTGGCGTCAAGAGAGGAACTTACCGGCGCCGGTAAAGCATTTCTGGAGATGGAGGAGACACTGCAAAACAATACGGTTCCTGATTTTTTACAGAAACAGGAGGGGAGAGCAGAGTTTTTTCCGGATTTCAGGAAGGAAGAGTATGAGAAAGCGGTGGAACAGATGATTGCTCATATTGAAGAAGGAGATATTTATATTGCCAACATGACACAGCAGCTTTCGATTCCGGGAAACGGAAGGTGTTATGAGGTGTTCCGGTATCTGCGCACTTATAATCCGTCTCCGTTTGGAGCCTATATGAACTATGGGGAATTTCAGGTGATCTGTGCCTCTCCGGAACATTTTCTCAGCGTAAAAGACGGCGCCGCCGTGACAAGACCGATTAAGGGAACCAGAAGAAGGGGTGAAAACGCAAAGGAAGATGCACTGCTGAAAAGAGAGCTTTCAGAGTCGGAAAAAGACCGAAGCGAACTGCTGATGATCGTGGATCTGGAACGGAATGACTTAAACCGCGTGTGCACGCCCGGAAGTGTCCGGGTGCCGGAACATTGTGTGCCGGAGGAGTATGCGACCGTATTTCATTTGGTCAGCACCGTGACAGGGAAACTGGAAGATCAGATGTCTGTTGACCAGCTGATAAAAGCCATGTTTCCGGGGGGATCGGTAACCGGGGCTCCGAAGATCCGGGCAATGGAGATCATTGACCGGCTGGAGAGGAGCAGAAGGGGACTCTATACCGGCTCTATCGGGTATTTTTCACTGAACGGGGACTGCGACTTCAACATTGTAATCCGCACAGCAGTTTATAAGGATGGAACATACCATCTGGGCGTGGGCGGCGGTATTACATGGGAATCGGACCCGGAGTTTGAACATGAGGAAACGATGCAGAAAGCAAAAGCGGTGCTGGAAGCTATCGCGGCAGGAGAGAGGAGACAGGAGCAATGAGACTGCAGATGGATGAAGGGTATTATTTTGGAATCGGGGCGTTTGAGACAATGGCTCTGGAAGACGGAGAACCGGTATTTTTTGACCGGCATATGGACAGGCTTGAGGAGGCTGTTAAGTATTTCGGAATATTTTTTGAAAGGAAAACGGCAGAAAAAATGGTGTGGGAATATCTGGACCGGAACAAAGAAAAGCTTTCCGGGCATGATGCCCTGAAGACTGCGGTATCAGAGAAAAATTTTGTGATCTCTGTGCGCCCAAACCCATATGCGGGAAAAGAGCCAGATACAAAAATCCGTACAGCATACAGCGGGATTCGAAGAAACGAGACATCGCCGCTCACATACTATAAGACACTAAACTACGCAGAAAATCTGATGGAAAAGAGGAAGGCGGCACAGCAGGGATTCGGCGAAGCTGTTTTTCTGAACGGAAGAGGAGAGATCACAGAGGGAACCGTATCCAATGTGTTTTTTGTAAAGGGCGGGAAGCTTTATACTCCGCCCGTTTCCTGCGGGATGCTTCCCGGTATCATGAGAGCATATATATGCCGGTCTTTTCAGGCGGAAGAGACGGTCATCCGGCCGGAGGACATAGAAATGTACGATGAAATGTTTCTGACCAATTCCCTTATGGGCGTTATGCCTGTGGAGAGTCTGGGAGAGCATCGGTTTCATTCTTTAAAAACGGCAAAGAGACTGAGAAGCCGGTGCAGCCCGGGACATTTTCAGCCTGCCCTCTAGGTCTCTTTTCTGTCGTAGGTGCCTTTGATCCCCATCTGTTCCCGGTATTTTGCCACAGTTCTTCTGGAGATGGAGATTCCTTTGTCCTTTAAAAGATTGCAGAGCTTTTGATCACTGTACGGCTTTCTCGGGTCTTCTGAGGCTACCAGCTCTTTTAAGATCATCTTGATATCTCCCGTGCTGACAGACGCGCCGGAGGCAGGTGCAGCGCCGGAAAACAGGGATCTCATGGAAACGATGCCGCACGGAAACTGAAGATATTTGCCCTTGATGCCGCGGCTCACCGTGGAGACGTGCATGTCAATATCCCCGGCGACGTCATTCATGGTCATGGGCTTCAGACAGCCATGGTTTAAAAAGAAATCAGGCTGTCGTGCAAGAACGGCTTCTGTGATCTTTAACATGGTCTGTCTGCGCTGTTCAATGCTTGCGATGATAAAACGGCACCGCTCATATTTTTTTTGAAAATAGTCTTTCAGTTCCGGGTCTTTTGCGTCTCTGAGCATTTTTACATAATAGTCATTCAGAGAATAATTTCCTACCCAGTCGTCATTCAGCCGGATATCCCACTGGTCCTCCTGGTATGTGACAATGATATCCGGCGTGATATATTCGGTCCTCGCCGTTGAAAAGCCCTGGAGCGGCTTGGAATTCAGGTTTCGGATGACGGCAATGTTTTTTCGGACTTCTGCCGTGCTGAGCTTTAGTTTCCTGGAAATAGTGCTGATATGTCCCAGGGCAATGTCATCCAGATGATCCAGGATGATCGTCTCCAAAATATCGGTTTTTTTACCTTTCACCTCCAGCTGTTTGAGCAGACACTGGGACAGGTTTTCAGAAAAGATTCCGGCCGGTTCCAGATCGGAGAGCACATCATAGCACTTCCTGATCTCATCTTCCGGAATGGTTAAAAGAACAGAAAGTTCATGAACAGAAATCTTAAAGAAACCGCCGGAGTCCAGGCAGTCGATCATGAACTTCATGGTCTGCCATTCCATCGGTGTGAAATCATTCTGGTTCAGCTGATCCAGCAAAAAGGTTTTGACTTCCTCCGTGTTTTCGGCCGGGATGTCAAAACTCCGGTCTTCAGAAACGGTATAGGAAGAGGGGGACGGTGAATAATCCAGGATTGGATTTTCAATATATTCATTTTGCAGGAACTCAGACAGCTCCCCATTATCCAGTGCCAGTATATTCAAAGACTGGATCTGTGACTGGGACAGCTGCTGCTTTTGGTTCAGTTCCAGGCTTGTGCGGTAAGACGTATCCACGAAATCCTCCTCCTTTTCACGTGCTCATTTTAATATAGACATATTATATCATATATCGTTCTCCAGGGCACGCTCCGCGAAGCGGGAGATTTCTCCGGTATATAGGAGGGTCAGCCGGTGCATGGCTCTTGTGCAGGCAATATAAAGCAGATTTTTATCATGTTCGGCTTTGTAAGTTCTGCTGTCTGCATCGGGGAGGATGACTTCATCAAATTCCAGGCCTTTGGACATCCTGACGGAAGTGACCGTGATGCCGTTCTGAAAACTGGTACTCTCGGGAGTGAGGAGATGGACTTCAAATTCTTTCGTAAGCAGATTAAAAACTGCAGAGGCCCCGGCATTTGTTTTTGTGATGATCCCAAGAGAAGAACTGCGTCCCTCTATAAAATGTCTGACAGCAGTTTTAAGTCTGTCAAGATGGTCCGCTTCATCGGCACAGGCATAGAAGGCAGGCGGTTCACCGCGGCGCTCCACCGGCTCTAAGGAGTCAGTACCAAGAATACATTTGGCAAACGTCATGATTTCATACGTAGAGCGGTAGCTTTTCTTCAGTTCCGTAAACTTTCCAGCTTTATAAACAGTCCTGATATCTTCCAGGCTGTGAAGGTGATATGGATGTACGGACTGCCCGAAATCACCAATAATAGTTTTTGAACATGGAAATAAAAGATTGATGACAGCATACTGTATCGGAGTGTAATCCTGCATTTCATCGATCACCAGGTGTTTTGTGATCCTGCTTACGTTTAATCCTTCAAAGGCAGCGCTCAGGTACAGAAAAGGATATACATCAGGCCATTCCAGAGTGCTTTTTGCTGGCAGCACCAGCATTTCCGGTACTCCCGCTTTTCTGTAAAAATCTTTGTATAGTGCAAGAGTACTTTTCACAGAAAGCATAGAAGTCAGCTTTTTCAATATTTGACTGGCACTTGGCAGATCTTCCTGCATGGTATTTTCGGAATGAAACCGGTCACAGATATCGTCTGCCGTCATTTGCAGACGCTGCTTAACAGGGTGTTTTCTGTATGCGTCAAACCGTTTCGTGATCCATTCTTTTTCCGCCTTAAAATGGCCAAAGGACACATCGTCAGGAACAAAGATCTGATGGGGCATTTCTTCTATATAAATATCCATGAGACGTACAAAATCCAGCGATGACTTAAAACGGACTCTCTGTATATAGGACCCATCGTTAAATTCCAGAGGATCTTTTTCTGATTCAAAATCAACGTAATGTTCCAGCTGGATTCCGGCAAGTTCGGAGAAACTCAATTCATAGATGGGTTCCTCACCGAGTTCAGGGATGACGTTTGAAATATAATCTCCAAACACTTTATTTGGGGAAAGAATGGTCACGTTTTTGGAACTGAGACGGTCTTTCAGACGGTAGAGGAGAAAGGCGATGCGGTGCAGTGCTATGGAAGTTTTTCCTGAACCGGCAGCCCCCTGGATAATCAATGTCTCGGTTTCTTCATCCCGTATGATCCGGTTTTGCTCCTTTTGAATCGTAGAAATGATCGTCTTCATCTTTTCGCTGGAAGTATGGCTCAGTTCTTTCTGAAGGACGTCATCCTGTATATTTGCAGAAGTCTCAAGGGCATATGTAAGGATCCCGTTTTTGATGCCAAACTGCCGTTTCTTTGTAAGGCTTCCCTCAATCCTGCCCGACGGCGCATCAAATCCGGCCGGACCGATCTCGTAATCATAGAACATACCGGAGATTGGCGCCCGCCAGTCAAGGATCAAAAGTTCATATCCATGGCGGAAAGAAAAACGTCCGATATAATATGTTTCCGGCTTTAAGCTTCCTTTTTCACAAAAATCAATCCGGGCAAAATAGGGAGAATCCTTTAATTTGCACAGCCTTTCATACATTTCGGCTGCAAATGCGCCTGTGTGGTCAGTCTGTTTTAAAAGCAGCTCATTTTGAAACATTTCATGAGGATCGATCTCTCCCCGGGCATCGGACATATATTGTCTGGCATCTGTGTACTGCCGGTCCAGCCGGCTGACAGATTCCTCCGCCTCGCCAAGCGCCTGGTCAAGCCTGGTCTGGATGAAGGTAAGGTGCTCCCATTCATCCGGGAACTGTAATTCTTTATTTTCCATGATTCTGCTCCTCCCTGTTCAAAACAAACCTTTGCGTGGGATAGCCGAATTCAATGAGCAGTTCCGCCTCTGCAAATCCCAGGTCCTGGATTTCTCTGCGGTGCCCTGTGTCTGCCTTATCCCCCTCTCTGAACGTGGTAATGCTGATTTCTTTTCCGTTCAGCAATTCTGTCATGACTTTCTCAAGAAAGGCTTTTGGTATGCCTTTTTTTCTATACAGAGGATGTACACCCATGAAATCAATCGCACCGGTTTGATACGAAAAGAGCATGGCACCCACTGCGCTGTTTCCGTCTTTTAAGATCAATGCCTGCTTTGCTCTGATCTTTTGGCGCAGAACTGTTTCATATTCATCCGCATGCAGGTGTGGAAACCCGTCAATGACAAGGCGTACCAGTTCCATCCAGCAGGGGATGTCATTTTCTGCCGCGAATGTCACATTCCAGTTCGAAGCTTCTTTGCTGTTTAACATAGGATAGTTACCTCCAAAATCAAATTTAAGCTGAAGGGGATAGAATTTTTCATTATCTCTGTATTTTGCCGGAGATGTCTTATACATTGCCGTAAAAATATTTGAAAAGGCCTGCTGGCTTTCATATCCTGACTTCAGAGCGATATCAAGAATCGGCTGTTCTGAAAAGACAAGCAGTTTAGCGGCCTCAGTCAGGCGCCGGCGCTGAATATAATCGTGCAGGGTCAGGCCCACAGCAGCAGTGAACATCCGGTGCAGGTGATATTTTGAATAGTGCATTGCTCCGGAGATGATTTCCAGGTCCAGTTTTTCGGACAGATGAGATTCAATATAGTCGATGACCGATATGATCTGTTCTATTTTTGTGTGATGCATTTTTCATTCTCCTTTCACTGGAATTGATTATAACTGCACAGGGCAGAAGGGTTTTCATCATTCTTGCGGTTTTCCTGAATAATAGAGAAAACAGGCTTATTGATTCATGATGAGTATGCAAATTGATCAAGCCCCTTTACTTTTTCTTTCGGGAAAGTAAAGGGGCTTATTCATGGAACGAAACAAACTATTCGGTTTTCCATCTGGTAATACAGCTGATGTCATTTCTCGGCCGGGGATCAGGGGATTCATCCGCATATCCGACTGCCAGTGCGGCAAAAAGCTGGCCTTCCGCGTGAAGCCATGTTGTCAGCTCTTCAAGGGCAAAGAAAATATCACAGATCCACAGGCGGTAAGAGTCATATTCTGGATTGCGGCTCCAATCGACTGGGCATTGCAGATTTCAGAAATACGGTCTTCTTCTGTCAGAGAGCGCGACAGGTCAAGGCCTAAAGCATTGGTGATGAAGATCGTAACCGGAGCCTGTCTCATAATTTCAAGGGTACAGCGCGCACCGTTCAGATGGGCGCTGCTGTCCGGCAGAAGTGGATTCACTTCTTCTCTTAGAATACCCTGTTCCATAACCGAGAGCATCCCGGCTTTTGCAGCGCCTGAGACGACGGTAAACCGCCATGGCTGCCTGGTTTTTGAAGACGGGGCCAGAATACCGGCCTGAATGATCTCCTCTATAATAGTAGGAGAAACATCAGTTTTTTTGAATTTCCGGATACTGCGCCGGTTTAAGATGGCGTCTATCATAATATAACCTCCTGACAGCATAAACTAATCTATCAACATATTCCTGAGAAATTTAAAATACAAAATTGGCAGGCTGTCACAATTTTTTGATTCTGAATTTTTAGAGTGCCTGACAGTTTTGTGTGCCAAATGCGATTTGACGCAGTCAAATCATTTCCTTACGCATTTGTGTACAGCCTCGCGGAGCGTTTTTTGTTTCTCAGGAAAAGCTTGTCATGTTCTTATGTACAAGTTTTTCCTGAGAAACAAAAAAAGTCCCGTTAAAACGGAACTTTTTATAAAATAGGCCTGGCGGGAATCGAACCCACAACGGCCCCTTAGGAGGGGGCTGTTATATCCATTTAACTACAGACCCGTGAAACACATCTATTATTGTAACGATTCATTTATGAAAAGTCAATGAAAAAAGTTGCACGGCGTTGACTTTTTCATTTTTTTTCATTAAAGTAGTTAAATAGGATCTTTCTGTGCTCGGGCCGGAAAGATACAGGGAGGTAGTTTATGAAAGCGATCAATGATTTTGTATGGGGACCTGTCATGCTTGTGCTCTTGATGGGGACAGGTATTTTTCTGACCATACGCCTTAAATTTCTTCCGTGGAGGAATCTGCCCTATGCCTTAAAGATGGTGTTTGTCAGGGATAAAAGCGGGGGAGAAGACGGGGATATCTCCGGATTCCAGTCATTGATGACAGCTCTGGCAGCTACCATAGGAACCGGAAATATCGTCGGCGTCAGCACCGCCATGGTCATGGGCGGTCCAGGGGCATTTCTGTGGATGTGGATCAGTGCCCTCTTCGGGCTTTCCACCAAATATGCGGAGAGTGTTCTGGCGGTGAAGTACCGGGAAGTCAATGAAAACGGAGAGATGTGCGGCGGACCTATGTATGCCATGAAGAATGGTTTTAAAATCAAATGGATCGGTCTCGTGCTGGCATTTTTCTTTTCCTTATTTACTGTATTTGCATCTTTCGGCATCGGGAATATGACCCAGGCCAATTCCATTGCCGAGTCAATGGCAGGCCTTTGGGGGACTCCCCACTGGCTGACCGGAGCTGTGATCGCTCTGCTGGCATTGTCCATCCTGATCGGAGGGATCAAAAGCATCGGCAGGGTGTGCGGATTTTTTGTACCGAAGATGGCGGTGTTTTATTTTGTGATGGGCATTGCTGTCATCTATATGAACAGGGCCAATCTCGGGCAGGGGATCGCAATGATCTTCAAAATGGGCCTTTCTCCGAGGGCTGTGGCAGGGGGAGTCGGAGGTACGATTGTCTCAGGATTATTTTCTTCCATGAGGTGGGGAATCGCCAGAGGAATCTTTTCCAACGAGGCAGGTCTGGGCTCTGCGCCGATCGTTGCGGCAGCGGCTAAGACGGATCATCCCTCCAGGCAGGGATATATCAACATGACGGGGACGTTCTTTGACACGCTGGTCGTATGCAGTGTTACAGGCCTCATCGTGGCTTCCTCGGGGGTGCTCGGAAGCGTGGATTCCCACGGCAAGCTGATCACCGGAGCGGCGCTGACGATGAAAGCATTTGAAAAGGCACTTGGACCGGCAGGAGAGATATGCGTCGGTCTGGGGATCGTCATGTTTGCCTTTTCCACGATCATAGGATGGGAGTATTACGGAGAGAAAGCGCTGGAATACCTGGTGAAAAAGACTTCTTATATTAAATTATACCGTGTTGTATACTCTTTTGTAATCTTTGTGGGGGCCACCGTGCCGCTCCAGCTTGTATGGAATTTTTCGGACACAATGAACGGGCTGATGGCAGTACCAAACCTGATATGCCTGCTTGTTTTACATAAAGTAGTAGTAAAAGAATGTTTTCGTTTTGAACAGATTAAGAAAGGACGATGAACTTATGAATAAGGTATTTGTATTTTTAGCGGATGGATTTGAAGAGATCGAGGGGCTGACCGTTGTAGACATGCTGCGCCGGGCGGGAATTGAAGTGATTATGGTTTCTGTGGGACCTTCTAAGATGATCACAGGCTCCCATCATATCGAAGTGGAGGCAGACTGCATGTTCCACGAAGTGCTGGAGCCGGAAGGAGCCATGTACGTGCTTCCGGGAGGAATGCCGGGCACCATCGCGCTGAGAGAGCATGAAGGACTTGCGAAGCTTTTGAAAAAGGCGTATGATAATGGAAAATATCTGGCAGCGATCTGCGCCGCACCGACAGTGCTTGGAAAGTATGGATTTTTAGACGGAAAGAAAGCGACCTGTTATCCCGGTCAGGAGGATGGGCTTGGAGAAGCAGAATATGTGACGGAATCCGTTGTCGTTGACGGCAGGGTGATTACCAGCCGGGGTATGGGAACTGCCATTCCGTTTGCGGGGAAACTGGCGGAACTTCTGCTTGGAACAGAGGCCAAAGAGAAATTGTTGGAAAGCATCATATACGAGGAAAAATAAGAATGCAAAGTACAGAAAAAATAAGCATTTTGGAGCAGTTCTACATTGCCTGCACCAAACCGAGGCAGTATAAGAAACTGCTGAACGTGAAAAAATGGAAAGTAGCTATATTTACATTACTGATGGGTCTGGTGATCACTCTGCTTGGACCGGTGATGGATCTGGCAGGATTTGCTGTGAGTGTGGGAGGCCCGAGAAACTTTGTCATGAACCGGCTGCCAGCCTTTGAACTGAAAGACGGACAATTAAAGCTGGAACGCGCGGTTGATTTCAACCTGGGTGCACTTCATATCTCGGCAGATTCAAATAAAAAGTCCGTTGGGGCAGATGACTTCGATGATAAATATTCCGATGAAGTTCATTTTTCAAAGAATAATATGGTGGTCAAGACTTCTGTCATGGGACAGACCATAACAAAGAATTTCAGCACCATGAAAAATGTCACATTTACGAATCAGGATATGGCGAATATGCTTCCATTGGTCTACTTCCTGATCTTTGTCTCCCTGCTTTTTGTCTATGCAGGAATCGTCCTTCAGTATTTGTTTTACTGTCTGCTGATCTCCTGGCTGGTGTCTCTGAATATGAAAACCAGAAACCAGCCCATGGCATTCGGGAAGATTTTTCAAATGTCTATCTATGCCAGGGTACCATGTGAACTGATCGGAACCATCGGCCTTACGGCGGGGATTTCTTTCTTCACAGGAATTATATGGATCATGATCGGATATCTGGTGAGCTATCAGCTGATGATGATGGGGCTTGTGGAGAGGAAAGCAAAAGAGTAGAATCTGTATCATAATGTTATTGAAAAAGTGTCCCGGGAGGGGCACTTTTTTTGTCATAATAGAACTAACTTTTTTATTTCTTCACATTACCTGACATACGTAGCAACATGTCTGAAAGTACATAAAAATTTATCATGGAGGGATCACAGGATGAAAAGGAAAAAACAATGGTTTGCTGTCATTCTGGCAGCACTGCTGACTGTGGGACAAGGAATCGTTTCAGCAGCACCGGCAGAGAGAACGGAAGAAGCAGTAACTGCTGAGGCTGATGAGAGTGCTTTGCAGGAGGAGACGGGAGTACAGACAGAGGAACAGCCAGAGTCTGCATCGGCAGCAGCCAGTGAGAAAAATCAGGAAATAACAGAAAAGCAAGGGGTGAAAGAAGCAAAAGTCTCCCAGGAAATCGGGGGGGGGTATTTCCAGAAAAAAGAAATCATCCCGCTTAGATGTTAAGAAGGCCGAAAACGGACAGACCAGGCTGGATATCAGCAAAGGAGATATCATCACTTCTAAAGGAGCCACTCTGAACGGCACTGCGGTGGACGATGCCCTGAACGAAAAGGGATACTGGATCACCGGGACCACGACAAAGTATCATCTGGTGGCAGAGCCTGGAGTGACCACGGCAATCACTCTGGACAACGTGGACATTACCGTGGATATCACAAAGCTCGACTGTATCAATGTCTCCCATGCCGATGTGGTCATCACACTGGTACGAAAAAACCGTCTGTACAGTCAGGCCGGAGGTACGGCTGACAAGTATAAGAACGGAAATGCGATCACAAAAGACGGGATGGATGGCTCCCTGACGATTCAGTGCGAGAACGAAGACAAAAAAGGACACCGCTGTGATGAAAGCTGCGGTTCCTTATCCGCAAAAGGAGATCCGAGCAAAAGCCATGCCGGAGCTATCGGGGGTACTTACCGGGTGGCCATCAATCCGGATACAAAGCCCATCGAGACCGGGTTTGTCAACTTTACGATCAAAGGAGGCAACATCGAGGCGTCTGCCGGAGCACACTGTCCAGGGATCGGAGCGGCCTGCCGGGCACAGGAAAGAGGCGGCTATACAAAAGATATCCTGATCTCGGGCGGGAACGTAACCGCTGTGGGGACCCAGTATGGCTCCGGTATCGGTTCCGGGATGGGCACAAAGGTAGACGGCATCAGGATCACGGGAGGAACGGTAAAGGCAACGGGAGGACAGTATGCTCCGGGCATCGGTGCGTCTGGTACTTTAGATGCTTTTACCTCTTTTCAAACTCAAGAGACAGAAAATGTAGTCATCAGCGGAGGAGACACGGTGGTCACGGCCATCGGGGATGCCGGAGGTATGCCGGGGATCGGGTCCGGCGGAGGAAACAGCAAGGTGAAAAACGTCAAGGCATCTCCGGATACCGGCTATCAGGGGTATATCCAGGACGGTACTTCATTGACAGACTATACGTTCATGGACGGCACGCCTTTCTCAGGATCGACGGATATCAAGGTCGGAAGGTTTTATACAAAGGTCTATTTCGGACCGTTCCGGGATGCCAATGACATTGACAAGACCAGCAAAGAACAGATCGGAGCCAACCACCTGATCAGCAAGAGCGGCGGAGAACCGTTTACCGGGGAACAGCTAAAACAGCTGACCAAGGTAACGGGAAAGCAGGAAAACGGTGAATATTTCCCGGCCGATGAGCTGAGCATCGCCGATGAAACACAGCTGGAAGCCATCAACGAGGCAAAGAAGAAAGGGCAGATCGGGGATTTCCCTCTTACTTTCACAACGGCAAATGGAACTAAGGCTACGGTCACCGTATCCTTTCGAATGGACGGGACCGATGCGGCCCAGATCGATCCGGAGAAACCGACGTCAATGATCGGTGCGAACGACTTTGAAGAGGAAACCGGGGGAGAGGCGTTTGAAGAAGAAGAGATCAAGAAGCTTGGGGAGCTGAAGGGGAAGGACCCGGAGGGGAACAATATCTCCTACGGACACTATCTTTTAAATGCAGAACAATATAAAAAGATCAACGATGCAAAGACAGCGGGGAAGGCCGGGGTCTTTCCGCTGACCTACGAGACCGCAGACGGGGAGAAAGCCGTGATCAGCGTGACCCTGGTCAAATATGACCAGACCACGGAGAACCCAGAAAACGGGGAAACGCTGAAAGGAAAAGATGTGATCAGTAAAACCGGGGGAGCTGCATTCTCAGAAGAGCAGCTGCTGGCCATGACCAAGGCATCAGGGCTTGACCAGGACGGAAAACCCCTTCCGGAGGGGCAGATCAGCCTGGCTGACAGCAGTCAGGTGGAGAAGATCAATCAGGCAAAGAAAGCAGGGGCCAAAGGAGAGTTTCCGCTGACCATAAAGACAGAGGGCGGAACCGAAGTGGCAGTTACTGTGTATCTTACAGACGAGGGAAGTGACGGGACAGCCTATGATCCGGAGAACCCGGCTGCAGCCATCGGGGCTGACGATGCGGAGCATGAGACCGGAGGAGAGGCGTTTACAGAAGAAGAGATCATAGAACTCTGTAAGGCCCGGGGAAAGAACAAAAATGGAGACACTCTGGACCTTAAAGCGGACAAAAACCAGCTGACTGCGCTGAATGAGGCGAAAAAGGCAGGAAAGACGGGAATGTTTGGGATGACCTTCTCGATGGAGGACGGCACAAAGGTGCAGGTGAAAGTAACGCTGACCGGAAAACATCAGGTAGTCTTTGATCCCAACGGAGGAGACTACACACCGGAGGTACAGACGGTGGAAGGCGGGAACCGCCTGGTCCGTCCCAAAGAGCCGAAGAAAGACGGATATGAGTTTGCGGGATGGTTTTACACGGATGAGAACGGGACAGAAAAAGAATGGGACTTCAAAACACCAGTCCATGATGGCATGACACTGAGAGCAAAATGGGAGAAGACACCGGAGAAGCAGATACAGACAGGAGACGGAAAGAAAGAGCAGGGGGGAGACAGTAAAAAAGAAAGTGGAGGAGAAACAAAAAAGAAGAACACTCCGGACTGGGAATACAGTAAGAGGAACGGAAGTGCATCAAAGACAAACGCGGCAAAGACTTCAGACAGAAGGCCGGTGCAGGGAATGCTGCTGCTGACGGCCGCATCCATGGCCGGATTTGTGATCCTAACCATGAAAAAAGCAAAGTGATAAAATAGAACAAAGTGGGCAGGCCGCTTCAACTCCCCAACACCTCAATACGCATCTGTGTACAGCCCGCGGAGCGTTTTTATTTCATAGGGAAGGCCGCAGAACTTTCCTATGAAACGAGAGAAAACCCCTGAGCACATCCTCAGGGGGTTTTCAGCAAAACAATCTTGAAGTATTATATTAGAGTTACATTGAAATGTCTTAAGTTTGTCAGAGATTAGTCGTCATGTTAGTAAAAACTAGTCGAATTCCAGCTTTTTATATAAGCGGGGGAGAGGACCCCGGTTATATCACTAATATTAATGATCGCTTTTCAGTGGGAAATCTGCATAACCGGAAATACCATGCTCTGATATATCCATACCTGCAATTTCTTCTTCCTCGGAAGCCCGAAGTCCGATGGTATGCTTCAGTCCCTGGAAGATGATGAGCCCGCCGACGATACAGTAAGCGGCAACGGCAGCGACACCGATGAACTGTGCTTTGATGAATGCGCCTCTTGTGATATCCATAAGTTTTAATGAATCTCCGGTTGCGAAGAATGCTGTCAGCAGGGTTCCTGCTACGCCGCAGGCCAGATGCACACCGCAGGCTCCGACCGGGTCATCAATTTTTATTTTTTTGTCAAGCAGTTCTATGACTGCGACTACAACGACTCCGCAGATGGCACCGATGGCGATTGCGCCGTAGTTGGATACGACATCACATCCAGCTGTGATACCTACGAGGCCGGCAAGGGAACCGTTCAGAGTCATGGAAACATCGGGTTTACCATAACGCACCCAGGTGATAACCAGCGCCACTAACGTGGATGCGGCGGCGGCCAGGTTCGTGGTCATGGCGATGGAACCGAGAGTATCGGTGGCAGCAGTCGTGGAACCGCAGTTAAATCCGAACCAGCAGAACCATAAAATAAAGACTCCTAATGCGCCGAGCGCAATATTATGAGCCGGGATCGCTCTTGGAGTTCCGTCGGCTTTGTATTTTCCGATACGGGGACCGACTGTCGCAGCACCGACCAGTGCCAGCCATCCGCCGACAGAATGGACTGCAGTGGAACCTGCAAAATCATGAAACCCTAACTCAGCCAGCCATCCGCCGCCCCAAATCCAGTGTCCGGTGATCGGGTAAATGATCAGACTGATCAGCGCACTGTAAATCAGATAGGAAGAAAATTTTGTGCGCTCTGCCATGGCGCCGGAAACGATGGTGGCGGCTGTGGCACAGAATACAGTCTGGAAGATCATAAAGACACCGGGTGTAAGATCTTTAAATTGCTGCAGGTCAATGGATGTCGGATCAAAAAAGCCTGTGGTGCCGACGATGGGATTGCTGCCTCCGAACATCAGAGCAAATCCGATGACAAAGAAACAAAGAGTACCGAGGACAAAGTCCATCAAGTTTTTCATAATGATGTTGCTTGAGTTTTTCGCTCTTGTAAAACCTGTCTCGACCATTGCGAAGCCTGCCTGCATGAAGAAGACAAGGAAAGCTGCGATGCAAGTCCATACAATATTTAATAACTGCTGTACGTCCATATTAATATCCTCCTTTAAGACAAAAAGGGGACAATGCGTGCCTGCCGTTTATGGCCTGGCTGCATTATCCCCTTTGATAATGATGTAAGTATGTTATTGTTTTCATATTTCTGCCGATTAGATTATAAAGCGTCTTTTCCGGTTTCACCGGTACGGATTCTGATCGCTTCTTCCACGGGTGAGATAAAGATCTTGCCGTCTCCGAATTCGCCGGTGCGGACGGTGCTCACGATATCTTTTGTCACCTTTTCAACAACTTCCTCCGGCATTACAGATTCTACTTTGATCTTAGGCAGCAGATTGGAATTCAATTCATTCCCTCTGTATTTCTGTGTAAATCCTTTCTGATTTCCATAGCCCATGATATTGGAGATCATGAGTCCGGATACCTTGTGAGCTTCCAGGATATGCTTTACATCTGTGAGCTTCTCGGGTTTGATGACAACTACAACTTTCTTCATCATAATATAATTCCTCCTCTTTTTTATTTTAAGAAAAAAAGGCATTCCAATCTCTTGATCGGAACGCCTTTGTTCTTGAATGGTTCCCATTATACTCCAGAAGACTCATTTGTCAATAAAAAATCGGTTTGTATAAAAATAAATACAGATGAAAATCATTCTTAATGTGTCTGTAAAACATGGTAGAATAGAAGAATCATCAGGAGCGGAGGAATTTATGAAAATAAAGAATAAATCATTGATGGCAGCCCTCGCGGTGCTTGCCACTTTTTTATGGGGAAGTGCCTTTCCCAGCGTAAAATTGGGCTACGAGATTTTCAAGATACAGGGAGACGATATCGGAAGCAAGCTGCTGTTTGCAGGCATTCGTTTCGCGGCGGCAGGACTCATGGTGCTTGCAGTTTTGGGAGTTCAGACAAGACAGAGGCCACTGCCGAAAAAAGGGGCATTTAAACATCTCTTGACTCTTGGAATTCTTCAGACGACAATCCAGTATTATTTCTTTTATGTGGGACTTGCGCATACCACGGGAGCCAAGGGGTCGATTATCAACTCATTTACAGCATTCTTTCCGGTAGTTTTGGCTCCGTTCTTCTTTAAGAGCGACCGGCTGACGGCGAAGAAAATCATAGGATGTGCCGTCGGACTTTCCGGCATCGTCCTGATCAATCTGAAAGGAGGGAGTCTCGGCGGATTTGCCTGGAATGGAGAAGGATTCATTGTGCTGGCAGCACTGTCACAGAGTCTCGCATCCATTTACAGCAAGAAACTGGCACAGACGATGAATGTGATGCTGATCGCCGGATATCAGCTTCTGCTTGGAGGAAGCCTGCTTTTGATTTTTGGATATGCGGGAAACGGAACTTTGACATTCCAAACAAGCGGACTGATCCTGCTTCTTTACATGGCTGTCCTTTCTGCTGTTGCATTCAGCGTCTGGACCTGGCTTTTATCCCATTATCAGGTCAGTTCCATTTCCATCTATAATCTGCTGATTCCGGTGTTCGGAACACTGCTTTCCGGCCTGCTTTTAAAAGAAAACGTCTTTACTGCGGTTAATATTGCATCCATTCTTCTTGTATGCGGAGGAATTGCTGCAGTGAATAAACAGTAGGCAGCATGTTTTTCGGAAAAAGCCATATGAATGTTGTATTCATACGGCTTTTTCATTGTAACAGTTTCTGGGATGAAGTATATTAGAAGAAAGGAATATTACATATTGGGCAAAACAGGTGAAAGCCTGCGGCGCAAAGCTAAAGGGTCTAAGATTTTATTGATTATGACAGCCAGCTGCAGTTTTTATGCATTGCGTTTTTAGGACAGCAATGCATTTTTTGTTACTTAGGAAAGACCTTGTCACGCTAATGCGTGAAAGTCTTTCCTAAGTAACAAAAAACGCTCCGCGGGTTGTACACAGATGCGCAAGGAAATTATTTGACTACGTCAAATCGCATCTGGCACGCAAAGTTGTCAAACCCCTCAAAGAATGAGGGGGGTGGGAGTTGAAGTGGGATTGCCACTTTGTCCAATTATTATGTGGGACATATACAAATATATTGAGGGGGAACAAAGTTGAATTTAACAGGATTTAGAAGGATCACAGCTTGTTTCCTTGCCGCAGTCATGGTATTTTCAATGCTGTTTCAGACAGTGAAAATATCTGCGGCGGGAAGCACCGTCAAATCATCAGGCCTTAAGACGGTCTATCTGACTGGATCAGACGGATATCCGTCTGGAGACGGCAGTACAAAGGAGCAGCCGCTGCATGATATTAATGCGGCGTTTCGGGCTGCAGCGGATGGAGGAACGATTGTCATTATTGATTCCTATGTGGATCAAAAGGGGGTTACAACGCCTGAGGAGAAAAAACTTACAATCCGGGGAGAACATCCGAGCGTATCTCTGACTCTCCGTTATGGGATAACTCTGGGGAGTGATCTGAAGTTTGACAGGATCAAACTTGAGACTACTTCTGTTGATGAGGAGGCCAGGCGTTTTTTATGTCAATGGATATTCGTTGACCCTGACCGATACGGTCCAGTGTTTTGTGAATGAAAATGACAATCAGAAAGCCTATATTTATGCGGGAAGTCCGGACACCACAGAAGTCTCAGGGCGGAGGGCAAGGATTGATGTGGGCGGCGGAAACTTTGCCGGAATATACGGTTATGGGAAAAACGGGGCAAAAGTTTTGGAAGGAACAGAGGTTACGATCAGGGACAATGCCCTGACCGACCGGCTGGACACGGCATCCGTTGTAAATATCTATACAAAACAGAATCTCAGGGAGGCAGCACGGAATATTGACCTGCTGAATATTGCCGCGCCTCTTAACACATATAACCTGTTTCAGGTTAAAAATGTGACTCTTAGCTCTATTCTGGCGATGGGCGCTAACGGCGGAACCACGCTGGAAGGGAACCTGAATATGAAGGGAGACGCCAATCTGGACATCAGCTCTGATCTTTATGTCAAGGGGACGGTAAATGGCTCGGGAACGATCACTCCATGGTTTAGGGGACAGGTAGTTTCGGAGAGAAAAGATTCAGACGGACGTCTGTCGTTTTCAAACGATGTGAATGCATGGGAGATGCGCACAGAGGAGACGTCATCAGGGAAACGATGGTTTGCCGCGCCAAAAAATAAGGAGAGTGTGTATTTTATTAACGGAACGTCGGGGAACGACGGGAATACCGGGGAGTCGGCAGACCAGGCATTTGCATCTGTACAAAAGGCTCTGGAGGCCGCCAAATACGGGAAACAAAACATATCCTTGATTATCTCGGGAGACACGACAGTCGATGAGCCGCTGGAACTTTCCCTGCCGGGACACACGTTTTCAATTTCCGGTATCGGATCTGCTCCCGCTAAGCTTACGGTCAGCAAGCCTCTGACAATCAGAGAATACACGGAATTCAGCTTTTTGACCATGGACTTTACGGGGTGTGCCGGACAGGACGGCATTGTGATCGACACAGATATGGCTGTATTTGAAGATAATCTTACGATGGAGGGGACTCCGCCTGATATCAGATATATAAAATCTGTAGATGCGGGACAGCAGGTAGATATATTCAGCGGCACTTACGGGAATATAAACGGAGAAAATGAGGAGGCATTCCTTATCCTGCATAAAGGATCTATCCAGGGGAAAATCAGCGGCTGGGGCTATATTAATGCGGCACCGGAAGAGTGGAACAATGATGCTGTATTTGTAGGAGGAGGCATTGAGAGCAGCGGCTGGCTGACCATATTAGGAGGAACACAATCTTTCACCGTAGATGGAGATATTAAGTCAGGATCACTGGAGACAGACGGACAGGAGGCAAATCTTCAGATCACCAGCGGAAGCCAGATTACTGTTAAAGATTTTGATCCTCAGGTTTCAATCACAGTTCTTCCAAAACAGGGAATGATATCCGAGGGTATTTATGTGACGGCAGATTCTTTTGTTGGAAATACTGAGATTTCCAGGGTCAGGCTAAAAAATACCAAGGGGTATGTGCTGCCTGTCCAAAAAAGCGGCAAAAAATATATCGGAACATTGAAGGAAGCCCCGCAGCTGGATGCGCCCAGAAAGATTACTTGGGATGAAAAAGGATTCGGTGAACTTACGTGGGAAAAAGTTCCCGGGGCATCCAGGTATCTGGTCACAGTTTTCAAAGGAGACGAAGAGATTCTTACAGACGAAGAGAGCAGTACAGAGAGCCTGGATTGTTCCAAAGATTTGAGCAGATATGGAAAAGGCGGGTACAAGGCGGCTGTCCAGGCGGTTTCTGATACTGGTGAGTATTCAGACAGTGATATATCATGCAGTGACCTGCTGTCCTATCATGTAAAGGCTTCAAGTATAATTTTGAGTCCAAATGCGAAAGAACTGATTGCTGGAGAAACTTTTCAGCTGAAGGCCCGGGCTCTGCCATTCGATGCAGACTGCGGATATCAGTGGACTTCCTCCGATATTTCTGTGGCAGATGTAGACGATAAAGGAAATGTAACGGCAGTATCACCGGGTACGGCAAGTATCACGGCAAAAGCCGACGACGGAAGCGAAGCCGCTTCATCCTGTCAGGTTACAGTAAAGCCAAAACCGGTGGAAAAGATTGTGCTGAGTCAGACAGAAAAGACACTGTATACAGGAGAAAGTTTTACTACGAGAGCAGAAGTAAAACCGCAGAATGCGACGAATAAGACGGTAAAATGGAGCAGCTCAGATCCAAAGGTTGCCTCAGTAAACAGCGCGGGAAAGGTTACGGCATTATCTCAGGGCCGGGCAGTGGTGACTGCCAAAGCCAATGACGGAAGCGGCATAAAGGCCAGCTGTAACATTACAGTATCCGTCAGATCTTATTCTATTGAATATGTCTTAAACGGCGGCCGAAACCACAGAGATAATCCTTCTGAGTTTTCGAATACGCCGGTGCGTCTGAAAGCTCCAGCAAGGGATGGATATTTATTTGCAGGCTGGTATGCGGACGCAGGGTTTCGATCGAAAGTAGAATCTGTTACACAGAAAAGGGAGTGCAGACTGTATGCCAAATGGCAGAAGATCGCTCTTTCGGCACCGAAGCTGACCTCTATGAAGAATCCGTTGGGACCGACGATGACAGTGGATTATTCTAAGGTTCCCGGTGCCGCGGGCTATGAGATTTCTGTGTCACCGAATACAGGTTTCAGCAAAAGTTCCACGAAGCGATGGGAAACTGCAGCCGGGGGAAAGACACTGACAGGGCTTAAGAAAAATACAGTGTATTATGTCAGAATCAGAGCTTACCGTTGGGATTCTGCGGGCAGGAAAGTGTATGGAACATACAGCAGCAAAACAAAAGGATATACTGTCAAATACCGGCTCAATAAAGGCAAAAACAACAATGCGAATATGATCAGTTACTACAATATAAAGGTGGCGTTGAAAAATCCCTCTCGGAAAGGGTATCGGTTTAAAGGCTGGTACACATCTAAGAAATATAAGAAAAGAATCAAGACCATACCGAAAGGAAAGCGTGTAAATTATACACTTTATGCAAAATGGAAAAAGAAATAATAAAGAGCGGGAGAGGATCAGCTGTCAGGCAGATCCTCTGCGACTACATGATCCAGTGTAAATTGTGAGAGACTTTGTCTGTAAGCCTGTTCTGCACGGGTAAAAACAGAGATGATCTGCTGTTCTTTTTCATGAGCAATCATTTTTTCCTTCGGGAATACTTTATCTACCAGATTTGTAGTGGACAGAAATGGAGCGGTACTCTCAATGGCCTCGAACACATCCAGGAGACTGATGTTTTTCGGGGCTCTTTTTAAAACAAATCCTCCCTTTTTCCCCGCTTCGGAATCGACCAGGCCCGCCACGACCAGCTGGCGCATGATTTTCTTTAAGTATGAGTCTGACAACCCCAGACGTTCGCTGAGAGTATAGCTTTTCACAGGGGCATGGCCTCTGGTATGGGCGATGACCAGCAGAATACAGACGGCCTGCTCCAGGCTTCCTTTGATTTTCATTTTTATAAATCCTCCTTGTTAAACACAATTTTACTTGATATGGAGACGTTTTATCAAGATGTGTTGACAAATAAAAACCGGATGAATATAATACTCTGTATCCGTAGATAAGGAATATCCATGGATATATTATATCTACAAAGTATTCTTTTGTAAACAAAAGGTGTGGGAAGGACATAAAAATGAAGCTGAGAAAGAAGGAAGAAAGATGCTGAAAAAAGAATGGCAGAACATACGGAACAGTAAATGGATGATGCTGGTTTTGACGGCGATCATTCTGATCCCAACCCTGTACACGACGATTTTTCTCGGGTCTATGTGGGACCCGTACGGTGAGACGGAACATCTGCCGGTGGCAGTGGTCAACAATGATAAAGCGGTTTCTTATAACGGCACAAAAATGGAAGTGGGAAAAGAACTGATCAGCAATCTGAAGAAATCGGATGCGATGGATTTTCGTTTTGTCAATGAGGCGGAAGCGGACTCAAAGCTGAGAAGCGGAACATACTATATGGTCATAACGATTCCCGAGAACTTTTCAGAAAATGCTGCTACAGTATTAAATGAACATCCGAAGAAGATGGAACTTGAATACCGGACGAACCCGGGAACAAACTACATTGCGTCTAAGATGGATGAGACGGCCGTCAATACGATCCGCTCCCAGGTGGCAGAACAGGTCACGAAGACTTATACAAAAACCATGTTCCGGCAGATAAAGTCCGCAGGAGCAGGATTTGGGCAGGCCGCCGAAGGCGCAGAGCAGATCGGCAGCGGAGCAAAGAAACTTTCGGCAGGCAGTCAAACCATTACAGACAATTTAAACTCACTGGCCTCCAGCTCTCTGACATTTAAAGACGGAGCAGATTCTCTCCAGATAGGGCTTAAACGCTACACAGACGGCGTGGCTGAGGCGGACCGGGGAGCAAAGAAGCTGGATCAGGGAGCGGGGCAGCTGTCAAAAGGCGCAAAAGCTCTCAAGTCCGGCGCTGATGAGTTAAAAAGCGGAACCGGAACACTGAACAAAGGAGTGGCAGACTATACGAAAGGAGTCGGGGCTGTCTATGCAGGCAGCAGTGAGCTTGAGAAAAACAGCAGTTCATTAAACGGAGGAGTACAGGCGCTATCCGGAGGAATTCAGGCACTGGAGTCAGGAAGCGGAAGTGTCCTCACCGGATTAGAGGCCATGTCCTCTGAACTTGGAAAGTCGCTGACACCCGAAAAACAGCAGCAGACAAAGCAGCTGGCCGCGGGGATGAAACAGGCAGCCGATCAGCTGGACCCTCAGGGGACATCAAAGACCGTAAGCGTACAGACAGAAAAAACGGCGGAGACATTGTCACAGAAGGCTTCGGACCTCTCAGAACACGCAGATGAGCTAAAACAGCAGATTGCAGATTTAAAGGCTTCTTCAGAGTTTCAGAAACTCAGCAGGGAGGAACAGCAGAGTCTACTCTCCGGGCTGGAGAAAAGTGCGGATGCTGTTTCCTCTGATGCGGAGACGATTCAGAATAGGGCACAGAAGGTCAAAAATTCTGCGGCCAGTACACAGTCAGCTGGGACAGCTCAGATGAAGAATACTGCATACCTTCTCAGAAACGGTGCGGATGCCATTGGCAGCTTGTCCTCCGGTCTTAGTCAGGTCAAAACAAACCTTGATAAAACGGGTACAAAACCTTCGGATATGGGACTGATTCAGGGCATGCAGACAGTTCACCTGGGAACCGAAAAGCTGAAAACCAGTGTGGATGGAAAAAACGGACTCAAAGAAGGAGTGAATGCATATACAGCCGGAGTAACCCAGGTAAACGGGGGCTTACAGCAGCTGGACAGCAAATCAGGACAGCTGAAGACTGGAGCGTCAGAGCTGAACGCAGGTATTGGAAAGATGACAGAAAAGCTGCCTGAGCTGTTTCATGGAATGGCAGATCTGAAAAACGGGACACTGAGTCTCTGCAAAGGAACCGGTCAGCTTAACAAAAACAGCCGGATTCTTTTAGACGGAAGCGGCAGACTTTCCGACGGGGCAGAACAGATCGGCAGCGGGGCAGAAAAACTGGCAGACGGCTCTGAAACAGTGGGGACCGGGCTTTCTGTACTTCAGGACGGAAGCCGAACATTAAAGTCAAAACTTTCTGACGGAGCTGCACAGGCAGGAAAAGTAAAAGATTCAAAAAAGACCGTCGGCATGTTTGCGTCACCGGTAAAAACAGAACATTCTCAGATGTCAGATGTGCAGAACAACGGTCATGCCATGGCTCCTTATATGATGTCTGTGGCTTTATATGTGGCATGCATCGCATTCTGCCTCATGTTTCCGCTGAAGGAACACAACGGCAGGGTGCGAAGCGGATTCAGGTGGTGGCTGTCCAAAGCTTCTGTCATGGCGGTGATCGCAGCTGTGCAGGCAGTTGTTATGGTTCTTATGCTGATGCTCATCAATGGGCTGAAACCAAAAGAACTGACGGCAACATTTTTGATGGCAGTTTTAGTCTCTATGACGTTTATGGCCATGATCACATTTTTCAATCTTTGGTTGGATAAAGTGGGCAGCTTTATCGTGCTGGTGTTCATGGTGCTGCAGCTGGGCGGAGCGGCAGGAACCTATCCGATCGAACTGTCACCGAAATTCTACCAGATGATACATCCGTTTATGCCGTTTACTTACAGTGTGAACGCATTCCGAAATACGCTCATGATCGGCGGCGGCATCACGGCGGATGTGCTTGTATTTATAGGAATTCTGATTGCTTTTTCTCTTTTATCCCTCGGATACTATGAGAAAAGAGCAAAAAAAGCGGAGATCAAACACGCAGTTACTGCAGAAGGATGAAATGAGTGATAAAAAATGAAGAGAATTTTGCTTATGGTATTCAGAAACATTTTTCTGGTGCCGTTTATGTGGATCAAGCTGTGCTATTATGCTTCTCATGTGGATAAATATCCGGAGGAGAAGCGGTTTGCTATGCTGAAATTTATCACATCCCGTGCAAACAAAGGAGGAAATGTTACGATTGAAGTCCATGGGGAAGAAAATATACCAGAGAAAGACGGATTTATTTTCTACCCCAACCATCAGGGACTTTATGATGTACTGGCGGTGGCAGAGGCGTGTCCAAGACCGTTTTCTGTGGTCGCAAAAAAAGAAGTGGCTGAAATCCAGTTTTTAAAACAGGTTTTTGCATGTATGAAGGCCTATATGATTGACCGCGATGATATCCGCCAGTCCATGCAGGTGATTTTAAGTGTTGCAGAGGAAGTAAAGCGGGGTAGGAATTATCTCATATTTGCGGAAGGAACCCGCTCGAAAAACGGAAATGAGGTGCAGACATTGAAAGGAGGAAGCTTCAAGGCTGCCGTAAAGGCGAAATGTCCGATCGTCCCGGTGGCCCTCGTTGATGCCTTTCTTCCTTTTGATTCCAATACGATAAAGCCTGTCACAGTCCAGGTGCACTTTTTAAAGCCTCTGTATTATGATGATTACAAACATATGAAGACTACGGAAATTGCAGAACAGGTGAAGGAAAGAATCCAAAAGGCGATCGGATTACAATAAAAAATATTATTTTTAGACAGTAAAAAGGCCAGATAGGGAAATCCGGCCTTTTTGAGGGGAGTATAAATAAATTAATAAGGGGTTATATAGTAGAAATATACATAATGAATACCTTCTACTATTTGCATTATAAGGTATCTTCAAAAAAAAAGCAATAAATTTTTTAAGTCAGATGAAAATTATGGATGAAACAAAAATTTTTTAAAATTGCGTTTTGTAAATCTTGCAAGAATATTTTTTTCTCTTTTGCAGACAATATTTGTGTAACCAACAGAAAGGAGAATTTATTATGTCAAAAAATTATTCTAACGAAAGCAACAACAGTAACAACAGCAACAATAACAAAAACAATAACTGCAGCAACAGCTCAAACGAGAGCAACAGCCAGAACAGGTCTCAGAACAAATCTCAGAACAAAAACCAGAACAAATCTCAGAACAGCAGCCAGAACTCTTCTAACCGTTAGTTATTAGAAGAAGAAAGCGGGAGAGACGTCCAAAGAAATTTTCTTTGGACGTCTTTTCATGTCCCTGCATATTCTAAATTATAAAAGGGGAAGTGTTTGAAAATGGAATTTACAAATATAACTTTGCAGGAAGGTATTGACCGTTCAAAACAGGATGATCATGTGATGTTCGATGTGAGAGAACCGTATAGATATAAACAGGGACATCTCGAAGGGGCTCTCAGTATGCCCTATGGTGTCATAAAAGACCAGGATGCTTTCAGAGATAAAAAGATCATTGTCTACTGCGACTTCGGCGGACAGAGCATGCTCGCTGCAAGGCATCTGGCTGAGCAGGGATATGAGGTCTACAATATTGTGGGCGGGATTTATTATTACCGCGGAGAGTTGACATCTCTGGGCCTAAAATTGTAGAATGAATATTATAATGCAAAGGAGAAACATGAAGAATATAGAATTGATCGCCCCATGCCACTTTGGTCTGGAGGCAGTATTAAAGAGAGAAATACAGGATTTAGGATACGAGATTGCAAAGGTTGAAGACGGAAGGGTGACCTTCTTTTCTGACCTTGGCGGAATTGCAAGGGCAAACATGTTTTTGAGGACTGCAGAACGGATTCTGCTCAAGGTTGGTGCCTTTCGCGCATCGACCTTCGAGCAGCTGTTTGACAGGACGGCAGAACTTGCCTGGGAAGAATTTATCCCTGAGGACGGAAAGTTCTGGGTGAAAAAGGCTTCCACTGCAAAGAGCAGACTTTACAGTGCTCCGGATATTCAGTCGATCGTCAAAAAAGCCATGGTGGAACGTCTGAAAAAGCGTTACCGTGTGTCATGGTTTTCAGAAACAGGGAACCAGTATCCAGTGCGTGTTTTCATATTAAAAGATGAGGTAACCATAAGCCTCGACACCAGCGGGACTCCGCTTCATAAGCGGGGCTACCGCACACTGACAAGTGAAGCTCCCATCAGAGAGACCCTTGCAGCGGCGCTGATCATGCTGACACCCTGGAAGAAGGACCGCATCCTGGTAGACCCGTTCTGCGGAAGCGGAACCTTTTTAATCGAGGCTGCCATGATGGGAGCAGGCATCGCCCCGGGGATGAACCGTTCCTTTGAGGCAGAGGCATGGACCAATTTTCTCACGAAAAAGATATGGTATGATGCGGCCGATGAAGCCGGAGATCTGATGGACCTGGATGTTTCCATGGACCTTCAGGGCTACGACAAGGACCCAAAAGTACTGAAGCTTGCCAGGGAAAATGCGGCCGCCGCTGAGGTGGATCATCTGATCCATTTCCAGCAAAGAGAGATAAAAGATTTCAGCCATCCGAAACCTTATGGATTTATCATAACCAATCCGCCGTATGGCGAGCGCCTTGAAGAAAAAGAGGCTCTGCCGGAACTTTACGGACAGATCGGAGACATTTTTCAGAAGATGGATACATGGTCTAAATATATGATCACTTCCTATGAAGATGCACAGAAGTACATTGGCAAAGCAACAAAGGTCAGAAAGGTATACAACGGAATGATCCGTGCCGAGTTCTGCCAGTATCTCGGACCAAAACCGCCCAGGAGATAAAACGATGAAGAAACGAATGATATTTGCAACTGGAAATCAGGGAAAGATGAAAGAGATCAGGGAAATCCTTGCGGACACAGAGTATGAGGTCGTGTCTATGAAAGAGGCAGGGGTGGACGCTGAGATAATAGAAGACGGTACGACATTTGAGGAAAATGCAGTCATTAAGGCTAAGGCTATCATGGAACTTACCGGAGAACTTACTCTGGCGGATGACTCCGGTCTGGAGATCGACGCTCTGAATAAAGAGCCAGGCGTATACTCGGCCAGATATATGGGAGAGGACACCCCGTATCCCGTTAAGAATCAGAAGATTTTGGACCGGATGGAAGGCGTGCCGGAAAAAGAAAGGACCGCCAGATTCGTCTGTGTGATCGCAGCCGCATTTCCGGATGGACAAATACGGACAAGTCGTGGTACTATGGAAGGTATCATTGGATATGAGATAAAGGGAGAGAATGGATTTGGCTATGATCCGATCTTTTTTCTGCCGGAGTTAGGCAGATACAGTGCGGAACTTTGCAGTGAAGAGAAAAACAGGTTAAGTCATCGCGGAGAAGCATTGAGGAAAATCAAAGACATTCTTTAGGGAGGTTATCTTGTGAGAATTTTAGTAATCAGTGACTCTCATGGTCGTAATGACGATGTAAAAGGGGTATTGGAGCAGGTCGGCGAGATCGACATGCTGATCCACTGCGGCGATGTAGAGCGCGGTGACCAGTATATCCGTGATATTGCCGGATGCCCTGTCGTCATGGTGGCGGGAAATAATGACTATTATCTTGACCTCCCCAGCGAGGAGACCATAGAGGTAGAGGGCTACCGCATCTGGGTAACCCACGGACATCCGTATTATGTGAATTCCGGGGTGGATTATCTGCGGGAATATGGAGAGATGCACGATGTAGACGTCGTGATGTACGGGCACACCCATGTGCCGTTCATAGAGATCGGGGACGATATGACAATTCTAAACCCCGGGAGTATTTCCTATCCGAGACAGGCCGGCAGAAAGCCGACGTTTCTCCTGATGGAGATCGATGATATGGGAGAGGCTCATTATGCCCATGGATATTATAAAGAACATTTCAGAGAACTGAACATTTAACATGAAAAAACTGTTTGTGGCATGAATACTGTAAGTAACAGCGAGGCTGTCCAAGTGTCAATGGCACAGGCAGTTTTTTCGTCGTATAAAGAAAAATAAATTAGAGTTGAGGTCAAAAGATGAAAAAGAAGGATTTTGTAGAAGGCTTGATTGAAAAGACAGAGTTTCCGAATAAAGGGACATTTGCATTTGAGGACCGGGAGATCACGGTCAAAGGGGTCATCCAGGGCCAAAGAATCGCAGGACAGGTGACCAAGCTTCGGAAAGGCAAGGCTGTCGCCAGATTGGTAGAAGTGCTGGAGCCGTCTGAGATGGAGGATGGTATCCCAAGGTGTCCTCATTTCGGGACCTGCGGGGGCTGTTTTTATCAGACGGTTTCCTATGAAAACCAGCTGAGAATCAAAGAGGGTCAGGTACGGGAGCTTTTAAAGGATTATATCCCCGATGAAAAATGGGAGGGAATCAAAGGAAGCCCTAAATGGTGGGAATACCGCAACAAGATGGAGTTCTCCTTCGGAGATGAAGTCAAAGGAGGCCCGCTGGCCCTGGGCATGCATAAGAAGAATACGTTCCACGATATTGTCAACATTACGGACTGCAAAATTGTGGATAACGATTATAATCTGCTCGTCTCCTGTGCATTAAATTATTTTTCACGAATGGGCTGTGATTTTTATCATAAAATGAGCCACGAGGGATATCTAAGACACTTGGTCATCCGCCGTTCCGAGGCAAATGGGGACCTGCTGGTCAATATCGTCACAACTTCCCAGGCTGATGTGGAAATGAAGCCTTTGGCAGAGGAGATGCTCTCTCTGCCCCTTCATGGCAGCATCCGGGGGATTCTGCATACGATGAACGACAGTCTGGCCGATGTGGTGCAGGCGGACCGGATGGAAACAATTAATGGGGAGGACTTCTTCTATGAGAAAATCCTTGGGCTGAAGTTTAAGATTTCTCCGTTTTCTTTCTTTCAGACCAATTCTCTGGGGGCGGAAGTTTTGTATGAGACTGTCAGGGAGTATGTGGGAGAGACGAAGGATAAGGTCATCTTTGATTTGTACAGCGGAACCGGGACCATAGCCCAGATGCTGGCGCCGGTGGCAAAGAAGGTGGTCGGTGTGGAGATTATCGAAGAAGCCGTGGAGGCGGCCAGGGAAAATGCCGGTTTCAATGGTCTTGATAACTGTGAATTTATCGCAGGGGATGTGCTGAAGGTGATCGATGAGCTGGAAGACAAGCCTGACTTTATCGTGCTGGACCCGCCCCGGAATGGGATACATCCGAAAGCGATCCAGAAGATCATTGACTTTGGGGTGGACAAGATGGTTTATATCAGCTGTAAGCCTACCAGTTTGGCGAGAGATCTGGAGATCTTTCGGGAGGCAGGGTATGAAGTTGAGAGAGGGGGATGCGTGGATATGTTTCCTTCGACGGTGCACATCGAGAGCATGGTGTTGCTACAAAAGACAAATATCTAGAAATCCTCGAATTTAAGCGGTTTGTGAGACTTTCTAATCTCAGACAAATTGATAAAAATCATCCACAAAAAGACATTGTGACAGAAATTACTGTTGTAGTGGCTCTTGAACTCGTTACAAGGGACACAAGAAATCCAGGCTTTATAAATAAAGGTAGATTATCAAAAAGATGATAAATTATAGGGATACTTGAATAAAGAAAGTATCTCTATTTTTTTATACCAAATTTATAAAGAAAGCCTGCTAATAAAAAGTCAAGTGTTTAAAAAAAAAGTTTTTAAGGTGATTTTGTGCATAACTTCAAGACCGCCCTTACAGCCGGTCATTGAAAAGGATATGTAGAAGAATGCTATTCTGCCTGCTCTAAATTACGCAGACACTCTTTGACTTTGCCATAGTAGATACGCAGAAACTTGTTAGCTCCGGCAGTCATGTAGACATAGTAAGGCTTTCCTTCCGAACGTTTTTTGTCAAGGAAGCGGTAAACGGGATCATCTCCCGGAGCATTCTGGAGCAGAGTGGTCATGATCTGGAACAGTGTTTTTCGAAGCCTTGAAGAGCCAACCTTTGAAGCTCTGTTACTCTTGGATTTGCGCTGACCAGATTCATCTACGCCTGGATCGACACCTGCGAAGGCAGTCAAAGCTTCCCTGTGGGTAAACCTTGATACGTCACCGATTTCAGCAATAAGCTGAGGTCCATAAGTTTTGCCCACACCATATATGCCCATGACAGTGCTGTATTCCGGCAAGGCAGAAGCAAGTTCATCCATCTGCTTTCGGAGCTGCTCCACAAGCTGTGAGGCAAGGTTCAACTGTTGGATGCTTTGCTGAATCATCAGTTTGTAGGTTTTCTCTTTCGGAAAAACAGCAATGAGTTCCTTAGAGGCTTGAAACAGTTCCTCTGGCTTTGAAGGCGAAAGTTATAGTGATGCTTCTTACAAAAGGCTTTATACCGTTCCATAAAGGCTTTTAAACCGATTTTGCGGACACAGTCCACATGCCAGAAGGAGTAAGCATAGTCCACCCATTTTTCACTGCCATCGTCACGAACCGGGCTGTCAAAGAGTTTGTTCACACCGGGATAGGTATTATCCAGCAGTGCAATCAGATTTGCTTTTGCAGCAACCTTCTGCTTCATAAAGAAGCTGAATTGAGAATTCAGAGTTTTTAATTGAGTACGTGTATTATCCATACTTGAATACTGACGCAGTTCAGCCCAATTGTCAAGCGTATAGCGGGCGATTTTCCTGGCGTCGGCAGGATCCGATTTTACTTTGCGGAGAGTGTTATTGCCAAAGTTTTTAATCAGGTGTGGGTTGACAACTGAAACAAACAGACCGGTATTATGTAAAGCATTTGCTATAGGTTCATGGTATCTGCCGGTACATTCCATAACTACCTTGGTATCGCCTTCAAGGGAGTGCAGATAGCTGGACAGTTCATTTAGTTGCTGAGAAGTGTGGAATACATCAAAAGGCTTACGAACAATGACGCTGCCAGGCTGCAGGACTGCGATGGTGCTTTTGCCTTTTGAAACATCAATACCTACTGCGTTATACATTCTAACGTACCTCCAAAAATGAATATGCATGGTTCCAGCATTCCTCATTGCTTATTCAATCTCCTGGGGTATCAAACGAACGTACAACAAGGTAGTTCAACCTGCATAAATCGAAGGGCTGCAAATGAAAAGCTGGCTGACTGGCTTTCTAGCGGACGCTTAATGGTGCAAGGAGAAATCTGTCAGGCCGATACTTCATCATTATACAGCTTTAACAATGAGAAGGGTAAGTCCCAACTGGCTGTTGGGTGCTTGAACCTTACACTTATATATTAGGAGGAGAAAAGTTTTATGGAACTGAATGCACAAATAAAGAAATATCGAATGAAGTTAAATCTTTCTCAAGAGGAATTGGCTGAAAAAATATATGTGACAAGGCAGACAATTTCGAATTGGGAAAATGAAAAGAGTTATCCTGATATTCATAGTTTGTTACTTCTTGGTTCATTGTTTAATGTATCTCTTGATAAATTAATAAAAGGAGATATAGAAATAATGAAAGAGATTGTAAATGAACAGGAGATTAAAGAACTTAAGCGTTATTCTACGGTTTTTACAGTCCATTTGATGTTACTAATCTTGTTAGCTGTACCTTTGTTTATATGGCTTGAATATTATGCGTTTATAATATTTGGAATTTTCTTCGTTATTACAATGTTCTGGGCGTTTAAAGTTGAAAAAATCAAAAAGAAATATAATGTGCAGACCTATAAGGAAATCATTGCTTTTATGGAAGGTAAAAGACTCGACGAAATTCAAAGAATGGTTGAAGCTGGTAAGTATCCATATCAAAAATTCTTAAATTTTATTATCAGTGCTGTTGTTGCATTTGCTGTTAGTTTTGTACTTGGTTTTATTATAAAGAGCATAATATAGGACATAAACAACTTCAAGTTTGTAGAACTAAAAAAATGGAGACTTGGTGAAGAAGTTATGAATCAAATTTTTAACGGAAAAAGAAAAAATATATGAAAAATTTTGTATTACAACTGGAAATGCATTGACGTTTTTGTGGAATGGGTATTACTTGTAGGTTTATTACCAATTTCAAATTCATCAAATGGAGCAATATGGAGATTTTTGGCAGGACTCATTCCGCTTTTATTCGTAGTTGGATTAATATTATTATCGCTACTATAATTACGACAGCATTATTTATGTTCATGCATGGAGGGGTGTTTGAAGCAGAAATTGTGCCTGTTCTGAACGTATTAACAATGAGTTTGTTAATGACGGTTGTATTAGAATATAAACATGTATCAGATAGAATTCGTAGAGAATGTATTGTTGTCAGGTGGTACTCCTAAGATGGAGGGAAGTATAATAGTTTTGATTCTTAATGTAATTTTGATATTGGGATTTGCTCCTCTTTTGAAAAAAGAAGTTATTGACTTGCAGGTTATTAAATTGAAAATTAAATATTGCAAACGTAGAGTATATGGAATAAATCTATATACTCTATTTTTGTTCATTTTTGAGAAAAAGGATTTATTGAAAATGGCTGATATTTTGCTATTGGAACAACAATATTTGATGTCAAACAATGTGATTCTTGAAAAGATAAAAATTATAAATTTTAAAGACTGTACAGAGCTATATTTGGGTATAGTGAAATTATTAAAGGTTTATTTATTCCATTGGTACAAAATGGATATTACGGAGAAGAACTGAATTTGACTTAGCACATTTTGGGGAAAATATACAAACAGAAACTTGGCTTGAATGATTTTTTTGTTGGATATATTATAATGACATAAGTTAATTCATGAATTAGTAACGAATCGAAATACAACCTAGAGAAATATTTGGAGGATAAAAATTATGGCAAATGAAGTAAAAATTTTAGTAGCATGTGGAAGTGGAGTAGCAACATCAACTGTAGCACAGGAAGCAGTTAAAAAGATTTTAACTGATGCTAATATTCCAGGAAAGATCTTAAAAGGAAGTATGAGTGAGATTCCTTTAAAACAAAATGATGTTGACTTAATCTTAACAACAACAAACTACAGAAAACCATTAGAAAAACCTTGTATCAGTGTATTTGGACTGATCTCAGGAATCAATGAAGACAAGATCAAACAAAGTATCATTGATGAATGTCATAAGATTCTTGGAGAATAGATCAAATATATAGGAGGAATAAAAAATGGATGCTGTATTTAGCTTTTTTAAAGGAATTGTGGATTTAGGAGCAGCAGTTATGCTACCGATCGTATTAATTATCATTGGTTTGTTTTTCAGAATGAAACTTGGACAGGCAATCAAATCAGGATTAATGGTGGGAATCGGGTTTCAGGGTCTTTGCTTAGTTGTTAACTTATTGACAACAAGTATTCAGCCAGTTATCAAATATTACCAGACAATGGGTAGTGGATTTACAACAACAGACTTAGGATTTGCTGCAGTTGGAGCTGCATCATGGTCCGTACCATTTGCACCGATCGTATTACCGTTGATAGTCATAGTCAACTTGATCTTACTGAAGTTGAAATGGACAAAAGTTATGAATGTAGATATTTGGAACTATATCCATTTTATCATTCCAGGAGCAATGGCCTATGCATTAACAGATAATATTGCAGTCGGAATCATCGTTACATTAGCATCATCTGTATTAGCATTATTTATTGGACAGGTTGTTGCAAAACCATGGCAGGAATTTTTCGGACTGGAAGGAACAACATGTTCTACATTATCTTATATCGGAACAACATTCCCATTAGCAACATTGTTTAATAAGATTATTGATTGTATTCCAGGATTAAACAAAATCGACATTAACATGGATAAAATTGAATCTAAATTAGGATTCTTTGGAGATCCAGCCGTGATCGGTGTCGTTGTAGGTGTATTATTAGGAATCATAACAAAACAGGATATTGGAACAACATTAGCAATTGGTATGGGAGTTTCTGCAGTACTAATTTTAATCCCAAGAATGGTAACAGTTATGATGGAGGGTCTTACAGCTTTAGGAAATGCTGCAAGTGCGTATATGAAGAGTAAAATGGGTGATGACGCAGAAATTTATATCGGAATGGATATCGCTTTAGGATTAGGAGATCCTTGCTGTATTACATCTACAGTCATTGCAATTCCATGTGTTATCTTAATGGCATTTATCATTCCAAACATGACATATTTCCCAATTGGATTATTAACGATCGTATGTTATGTAACACCAATGTGTGTAATGGCAAGTAAAGGAAATTTATTCCGTAGTATCATAACAACAATTTTATGTTTATTCTTAGTAACATTCTTAACAAATTTCTTTGCACCAGAAGCAACATTAATGATGAAGACAACAGGTGTACATATCAGTGGAATGGTAACAGATGGATTCTTCGGACAGAACCCAATTTGTATCCTGATCGGATTCATCCACAGGATCATCGGATAGGAGGCTTAAACTTATGGGACACAGCAATCATTATCTGGCAATCGAGGGAGAGGCAAAAGACTGGGAAGAAGCAATCAGGCTTTGTGGACAGGCGATTGCAGATGCCGGATACGCAGACGAAACTTTTATGAATGCATGTATTGAACGTGAAAAAGAATATCCAACAGGACTTCCAAGTGAAGTCCCTGTTGCGATTCCACATAGCAAAGTAGAAGGAATCAAAGATAATTGCGTATGTTTTCTGAGATTAAAAAATCCAGTTACATTCTATAGAATGGATTCGGATGATGAAAGTATAGAAACGACAGCAGTTTTTAATCTAGCAATCAAAGATGGAGATCAGCATTTGGAATTTTTACAGACTCTGATGCAGGCGGTTATGAATAAAGAAATAGTTGAGAACTGTATGACAAAAGAATTAGATGAAATTCCACAGTATTTACAGGAACAGCTAGGATAATATAGCATAGGAGACATTTATGAGAAAGAGAAGTACAGAAATTCTTGAAAAACTGATTTTAAGTAATTCAAAAAGTATGGAAGTAAACAAACTCATCACAACATATAGGATATCATTAAAGACATTGAAAGCAGATGTAAATGAGATTAATGATTTCTTGTTGGAAGCAAAAATGTCTCCAACAAAATTAAATGAAAAAGAAAAACTGATTCTTCTGGAAAAAGACATTTCTAAAATTCAGGATAGATTGAATCATATGGATACCTATTCATACAAGATGTCAAGAGAAGAAAGACAGATTTATATCATTGCAGAGTTGCTGATGAGCCAAGATTACATTACGATGCAAAATCTGGCAAAAGAATTAAATGTTAGTAGAAATACAATCTTAAATGATTTTGAAACAGTAAAAGATTATTGTCTTGCATTTAGCGTAAATGTTTTGATGAAAAGTAGTAAGGGAATAAAGATCGAATGTGATCAAAAGGATAAAGAAAATCTTTTAATACAAATTTTTCATGATCTTGAAAATGATTATATGGAAAGAAGTTTTTTTCATCAACTAATCCAAAGAAAATTAAAAATGAAGATTCCGCTTGAAATTGTAAAAGAAGATTTTAGAGAATATATGGAACAACAACATATGTTAGTTTCAGATAGAGTATTTTCGTATATTTCAATCTATTTATTTGTTTTTATGAATCAAAAAATAAAAGTAAATAAAGGAAAAATCGTAGGAAAATTAACTGGAGATACGGCAAATGACAATCTTTTAAACTGGTTTTCAGATAAGTATGAAATAGAGGTCAACAAAAATGATATAAAGAAATTTGGCCGATATATGAAACAACATGATTTTAATATAAATTCAGAACAAAAAGAGATTAATAATGTTGAATTATACGGAATTATTGTATATTTTTTACAAATTGTAGGTGAAGATATTGAATGTAGTCTTCAAAGTGATACGGTTTTGATTGAATCACTGCTAGAGCATATAAAAACACTAAAAAACTGGGAAGACTATGATTTTGATATGTCACTGAGTGAGGAGCTTCCAATTCCAAAAGAAATTTTGGAAAAGACAATCGAAAAAAATAGTATTATCCTAGAAAGATATTTAAGATATCCACTAACAAAAGAAATGAAAAAATCTATCATGATACATATATGTGCTGCATTTGTTCGGAATTTTGAATATCTAAATTTATTGGAAGTATTGATTGTCTGTCCAGGAAGTATGGCAACAGGAAAATATCTGGAGGCACAAATAAAAAATTATTTTGATTTTAAAGTTGTAGATGTAATTCTTAGTAAGGATGTAGAGGGATTTTTAAAAAGGAATAAAATCGATTTTGTAATATCCACGGTAAATGTAAAAACTGAAAGTGTTCCTTGCGTAAAAGTGCAGGCACAATTGACAATGAATGATATTAATGAAATACAAAACATTGCGTTTTTATTAGGAAGAAAAGAAAATGAAGATCGATATATAGAACAGAAATTTTTGGACATTATGAAATCATTTATTGAAAAATTAGATGTTAGCAAAAGAGATGCTTTTTTCGATGAAGTTTATGCACTGATGGATATAAAGATTCAAAGTATTGGAAAGAGTGTTTTAGCACAAATGCTTACTACGTCAGATATTAAAATTAAACAAGGAATGATTACATGGGAACAAGGGATTTTAGAAGCAGCAGATATTTTAAAGAAAAAAGGTTGTGTAGGAGACGAGTATGGAGAAAGAGCGGTAGAAAATGTAAAAGAATATGGTGATTATATTATTATCAGTAAAGGAATTGCCTTAGCACATGCAGGAAAGAAGGAAGCTCATGTATATAAAGATGGATTGAGTCTTGTGATGTGCCCAGATGGAATCGAATTTACAGAAGGAAATATTGTATATTTAGTATTTTGTTTTGCAACTGTAGGTGAAAAAGAGTATTTGAAATTATTTCAAGAGATTATAGCATTAGGTAAGACAAAAAAGAAAATGAAAGAAATCTTACAACAAAAAAATGTTGCTTCCTTATACCATGTATTGGTATTTTAGAAAATATTTTATGAGACAAAGATAGGAAAGGGTGTTTAACATGAAAATTGATATCAAAGAATTCACAGGAAAATGTAGTTGTGGCAGAGACCATCAGTTAGTTGTAGATGATGTCATTTTAGAAGAAGGAGCATTAAAAAAACTCCCAGAAATCTTAAGTAAAGAACCATACAACCAATACAAGAATCTGGTTATGGTCTGTGATGACAATACATATGAAGCAGCAGGAAAAGAAGTAGAAAAATTACTAGGAGGGATTCCAGTGATCAAACTGGATCCGACAAATCTTCATGCAAATGAGATTGGAGTAGCAAAAGTAAAAGAACAGTTAGATCCGATCGAGAAAGTAGACTGCATGATTGCAGTCGGATCAGGAACGGTGCATGATCTGACAAGATACAATGCATACGAAAGAAAAATCCCATTTATCTCCATTCCAACTGCAGCCAGTGTGGATGGTTATGTATCAACAGTAGCAGCAATGTCATGGTATGGATTTAAGAAGAGTATGATCGCAGAATCACCAATCTTAGTAGTCGCAGACAGTCGCATTATCACAGACGCACCAATGAGACTGACAGCATCCGGAGTTGGGGACCTGTTAGGAAAATATACAGCACTTGCAGACTGGAAGATCACAAATATTCTGGATGGAGAATATATCTGTGACCGTATTTGTGAGATGGAATATGATGCACTGGATAAATTAAAAGAATCCTTAGATGGATTATGCAACAGAGATATCAAAGCATATGAAGAATTAATGTATGGATTATTATTATCTGGACTTGCCATGCAGATGACAGGACACTCTCGTCCGGCATCCGGAGCAGAACATCATATGGCACATTTCTGGGAGATGGCTGTCATCAATGAAGAAATCGATGCATATCACGGAGAGAAAGTCGGAGTCGGACTGATCCAGGTGAGTGATATCTATCATGAAGCAGTGAAATATTTAAAAGAAGGGAACTTCAAGATCAAAGATCATGTAGACGTTGAGACAGATCTGATTGAAAAAATATTTACAAACAAAGAATTATGTGAGAGCATAAAGAAAACAAACGATCCGAATCTACTAGATCTGATCGATCCGAAAGTCTTAAAAGAAAAGACAGACGAGATCATCAAGATCATCGAGGAGATCCCAAAGGCAGAGGAGATCGTAGCGATGCTAGAGAAAGTCCATGGAGTCAAGAGTTTAGAGGATTTGGGATTTGCACCAGATATGAAGGAGAGGACAGCAAGGGTGGCACCATATATCAGAGACCGTATCACATTCTTAAGGATCCTGAAGTTCTATGATTTCTATGATGAAGTGATCAAATAGGAGGGAATACCTGTGTTTGAAAAAATCAAATGTTTTATCCTTGATATGGATGGGACGATCTATCTTGGGAACGAACTGTTTCCATTTACGAAAGACTTTTTAAAGAAAGTGGAAGAAACAGGAAGAGAATATTACTTCTTTACGAACAATTCCTCAAAAAGCCAGCAGGCATATATCGAAAAATTAGATAAGCTTGGAATACCGATCCAAAAAGAGCAGATGATGATCTCCAGTCATGTGATCATCAAATATCTGAAAGATCATTATGATGGAAAGAGTATCTATGTCGTAGGAACTCCATCCCTGATTCAGGGTAAGCGCCAAATATTCCTGCGGATTTCCTGATCCTCAAGCTTTACCTATAATTGTAGTCGATAGATATTTAGACTATTTCACTACAATTATGGAGGATAGGTTATGGCAGGTACTCGCAAAGCCCGTGTTCCGATGGCGGAACAGATTCGGCTTATCAATGAATGCCGCCAGAGCGGCATGACAGATGCTGACTGGTGCCGTGAAAACGGCATTGCAGTAAGCACCTTTTACAACTGGGTCAGCCGCTGCCGGAAAGCGGCAGCGGATCAGATCCCGGCAGCGAATTATGGTCATCTTGAGGTTCCCCGCCCAAAACAGGACGTGGTCCCCATTGACATTGTTCCAGATCACATTCCGGAGCAGCATACAGCATCACAGATGCAGAACCCGTACCTTGACAATTCGCATACGATTGAAGTTGCTATGAAGAACATCACGGTCCGCATCAGCAATGATGCAGATCCTGTCCTGCTCACCAGGACATTCCGCCTGCTTCAGGAGCTCTCATGTTAGGTGACATCTCCGGACTTGAGAAGATCTACATTGTCTGCGGCTATACGGATATGCGGAAATCCATTGACGGACTCTGCGCCGTTATCGAAGACCAGCTTAAGATGGATCCGTCGTCCAGTGCTCTCTTCCTTTTCTGCGGAAGAAGACGGGACAGGATCAAAGCTTTGTTCCGTGAACCGGACGGCTTTGTTCTGATCTATAAGCGGTTGTCTGTCCACGGCGGCTATCAATGGCCCAGGAAGCAGTCGGAGGTCCGGAATCTTTCCTGGCGGGAGTTTGACTGGCTGATGTCGGGGATCGATATCGACCAGCCCAAGGCCCTCAAAGCAGAGTGAAAAACATCTGGATTTCTCAAAAAATCCTGCACAGAAAAATCCGGAAATTCCTTGTAGATTCGGCATTTTTCAGGAGCCATTTTCCTTTAGTAACAGCTCCGTTTCTGGTATAATAAAGGTATCAAATCCGAGGAGAGAAACGATGGCTTCCAACACAAAAGATATCCAGCTTCGAGAGCTGAAAGATACAGTATCACAACTGAAAACAATGATATCTGAACAGACCGAGCTGATCAAATCTCTCCGTCTTATTATTGACGAAAAATCCAGTCACGAGAAAGCGCTTCAGGAACAGGTAGATTATCTGACCAAAAAGCTTTTCGGCTCATCCAGCGAAAGAAGATCCGATGATATTCCGGGACAACAGAACCTTTTCGATGAAGCGGAAGTAGAACAGGATCCATCCCTGCTGGAAGTAGAAACTGTGATCAAGGAGCATACCCGTAAAAAGAAGGCAACCCACGAGGATCTCTTCAAAGGCCTGAAGGTTGAAAAAGTAGTGATCCCTCTTCCCGAAGAAGAACAGATCTGTCCGGTATGCGGCACACAGATGATCCTGATCGGTGAGGAGTATGTCCGCCGGGAACTGGAATTCATTCCTGCCACCTGTAAAGTGATCGAATACTACAGCCAGAGTTACGGATGTCCATCCTGCAAGGAAGGGCTCGGCGATACGGAAAAGCCTGTGATCATAAAGTCTCAGGTTCCGGCGGCTCTGGTTGGGAAAGGTCCTGCCTCAGCATCCACTGTTGCATGGACCATGTATCAGAAGTATGCCAACGGGCTTCCCCTTTACCGGCAGGAAAAAGACTGGAAGCAGTATGGGGCTCAGATCAGCCGGACCACCCTTGCCAACTGGATCATCTACTGTTCGCAGAACTATTTCCAGCCGATGTATGATTACTTTCATCGTGAGCTGCTGAAGCGCAGTTTTGCAATGGCAGATGAGACACGGGTCCAGGTGTTAAAAGAGGAAGGGCGCCAGGCCCAGACCCAGTCGTTCATGTGGCTGTTCCGAAGCGGCGAGGATGGACTTCCGGCGATTATCCTGTATGGCTATTCCCCTACCAGGAGCGGCAGCCATGCAAGGGAGTTTCTGGAAGGCTACAGCGGATACCTGGAAACGGATGGATATCAGGGATACAACAATCTTCCGGGGATCAGACGCTGCTCTTGTTGGGCGCATATCCGTCGATACTTTATCGACGCCGTTCCCAAAGGAAAACAGTATGACTACAGCCAGCCGGCAGTGCAGGGCGTACAGTACTGCAACCGGTTGTTCGCCATTGAGGACTCCATTAACAAAAAGTATCCCGGTGATTATGAAAAGCGGAAGCAGCTACGTCTCGAGAAGGAAAAACCTGTTCTGGAGGCTTTCTGGTCGTGGCTCGATCAGCAGAAGCCCGTCCGGAATACCCGGATGGATAAAGCCGTGAATTACGTTCTTAACCGACGTGATACAGCGGAGACTTATCTGGAAGACGGACGGTGCAGCTTTACCAATAATCTCAGTGAGAATGCAATTCGTCCATTCGCAGTAGGCCGGAAGAACTGGCTCTTCA
>OFMK01000418.1_pt1 | contig 46227 bp, 42 predicted proteins | sample 1541781 | NCBI WGS metagenome assembly OFMK01 (sample SAMN04209250, study PRJEB22552) | human gut metagenome | biome: gut; material: feces | host: Homo sapiens | place: USA: Oklahoma
GACAGCTTATTAAAGTACGCCATTTGTTGGCTGTCCTCTACTTTCTTTCACAGTACTTTCCTCTTTTCTCTAAAAATTGTAATTGATTATTTGAACCGCCAATGCTAAACTGTTAAATCTAGGAAAGGCGGTAATTACTATGTTTACAACAACAGACTACGACAATTTACGACAGATCATGGCAGAAAGTCCTGAAAAAAAGGAACTTTTAACAAGACTGCTTGCGTCTCATAAAATGGAAATCAGTACCATCAGTCATGAGATCCGAAACCCTCTAACGCTCGTATACAGTATGCTTCAAATGATAGAAACAGCACATCCGGAAGTTTCCACATTTAAGCACTGGTCTGATCTGCATCAAAATATTGAATATATGAATCAATTATTAGAAGAATTATCTTCATATAACAATGGGGAACGTTTAAACATATCTCAAATAGAAACTAATTCATTTCTTAAGACACTTGTTTTATCTTTTGCTTCCTCTCTTGTTGATACAGATATTGTTTTCACATCAAAAATCAGTCCTAGGCTTCCCCGAATAAACGGTGATTCCATCAAGCTCCGTCAGCTTCTTCTGAATCTACTACGAAACGCAAAAGATGCTGTGAACACTGCTCCTACTGGAAAAGTTGCCGATTCCTGCACACAGCCGGAGATTACGCTGGAGGCTTACTCAGATACCACTACACTTACCATCCAGATCAAAGACAATGGCTGTGGAATTGAATCTGAACAACTTGAACATATCTTCGAACCATTTATCACATATAAAAAAGATGGTACTGGTCTTGGACTTGCCATTTCTCATCGTGTCGCCAAAGCACACAACGGGAATCTGGTTGTATCGTCAGTTCCCGGCATATCCACTGTATTTACGTTGACGCTTCCAGTACAATAATACAGAAAGAATAAAACCGGATAACAGCCCGCCTATATGCGCAAAGTTATCCACTCCTCCGCTGGTAAAACCATAGTACAAGCTTAGAATAACCATAAAAGCAAGCCCTCTTCCGGACACATCGCCAATCCTTCCGCGATTACGGATTGCCACATAGAGAAGCGCTCCCACTATTCCAAATACAGCCCCGGAGGCTCCTGCTGATACCGCAAAACTTCCGGACATCATATCCCATACCGCAGACAGAAGATTCCCGCCAAGCCCACTGAACAAATAAATAATCAAAAATTTAATCGTTCCTATTTCTCTTTCCAGAGTAAATCCGATTACAAGAAGCATCACCATATTATTTACCAGATGTTCAAATCCAAAATGCATAAACATACTGGAAAACAACCGATAATATTCTCCCGACCCTAATACATACGGAACATACATAGCACCATGCTCTAACATGAATGCTCCGTCTTCTGTCATACCCTGAAAGGTCAGATAGAAAAATACAATTACATTTGCTGCTGCCAGTAAAATTGTACCTGGTGCAATCCTCTTCTCAGCTTTCATTTATCGTTAATCACTTTCCGAATTTTTCTTTCTATTATATCACAGATAAATTTTTTGTGCAGAACTTTCTTTTTTTCTCTAAAACTCCTCTTCTTCTATATGTAATCCGTCCCACTCTCCCCACCTCGGCTTTCGGTGTCTATAGAGGAATTTTTTGACAGGTGTCCACAAATTTTCCGTTTCTTCCATGATTCGCATGCCCATTTCCTGCTCTGCGATCCAATCATGCTCTGCCCTGTCATAACTCATCGCTCTGCCCCTCTCTTCCTCATCTTCTACATGAACCTCTTCTTTTTCTTCGCTTTCTTCTGCAAAACACTCTTCTATGATTTTATCAAGGCTATAATTTTCTTCCATCGTTTCTTTATGCAGTAAAAACACTAGTCTTACACACTCTTTTTCTTTATAATCTGCTTTCTTCACAAAATACTCTGTAAGTTCATGGATATCCTCCCATAACTGTGTTTTTTTCAGTGGATAATAGCAAAAATAAAATTTCTCCTCTTCGTAAAAAATATATTCCGGTCTTAATAAAATACAATGAATGTTTAATAGATATTTTTCGATATTCTTTATCACCGATTTTAAATCAGATAGAAAGTTTTTAATATCTTTTGCCTTTATTTCATTTCTTTCGTACAGTGCTTTCATAGATATTTTCCCGCTGACATCATAATCGTAGCAACTGTTTCCGTTCATTCCGCGCCCTCTGACTTTTAAAATACCTTCGATATCATTGGCTTCTAACATTCTCATTTGATAATCTTCTTCATATATCGAAGCTTCTTCAACTGTAATTCGCCGCTCCATTAATAACCTCCCTCAGTTTACGTTTCTTCCGAATATAAGCTTCAGGCTCTGTCACCGAAGCTCTCTTTCGCACAGACACTCGAAATTTTCCTTTTTCTGCGGTAGCTTCTACTAATATCTGCTTTTCCCCTACTGATATATTGACACTGCTTCCTGCGAATAAAATACATTTCCCTTCTATTCTTTCCGCAAATAACGCCGTCAGTTCTCCTTCATCCACACCTTCTGCCTCTCTCATTTTTGTACTACCTACCACCGACGTTTCATAAGCTGCCGCAGCTATGATATTTTTATCGTGGAAATAAAATACTGTTAATATACAATTTAATATCAGAAACAATATGATCGGCATCAGCAGTGACATTTCTACCGTCATACTTCCGTTTACTTTTTTTAATCTTATATGCTTCATTTTGCCCCCTGTTCAAAGCGGTCCTGTCATCAGATATAACAAATACCCTGCGGTTAAAAAAGGAAAAAATGGAAGTGTACATTTTCTGGACATTTTCCTGCTGCTCAGTACGAGCACTGCACCAATGGTCAAAAGCATAAAGGCACCGGATAATACCAACAGAAGTTTCCATATCCCCATATAGATACCAAGAATTAAAATTGCCAGACTGTCGCCATACCCTAACTTCTCCCCTGTAACTCTGCTTATAAAAAGGAAAAGGATGCCAATTGCAATTCCCCCTCCCAGAATCCATGCATTCTCTTGTTCCATACAGATCCGATACACGCACGCTCCCACTGCGCCCATGGCGAGAATCTCACCCGGAACCTTCCGGTAATGCATATCTGCAATTGATAATCCGGCAAGGCTTCCCAGACAAATAATTTCACTTACTGTCCACATTTTGAACAAGCCCCCTTTCCGACCGCCTCTGACAGAGGAATTGCATAAACCGTCCGTTTCAGTCCGCTGCAGGACAACGAACTGTGGTAACGGTCTCCATAGTCTGTAATATAGATATTCCCACTGCTTATGTTCCCGCAATGCTCACAAGGATGATATTTTCCTCCACTTTCATTTCGCATATGCTCAATTTCCGAAGCTGAAGCTATATGAATAGACAATTTTAAATGCGTACAATTATAATCCTTATGATATACAACACCGGTCTCCGTTATATAAACCGTTTCTGAATCATCGCTCTCAAGGCCCGCCTTCTCATAGCCACACCACGCCTTTACCTTCAACGTTTCCCGGTAAGACACAGGTGGTATTACAAAAATCGGCACCGGAATCCGAATCTTATATACTGCCGTAAGCTGTGCAATTCCTGTCCGCCCGGACATGTGTGACTGACTGCAGTCAATACCTCCGCTCCCGCCTTCCACGATACTTCTTTGAAGACGTTCTGCCCCAATCGAAGATACCACGTCACTTTCCACTTTAGATGGCAGCAGAAATTGTTGGTCATATCCTTTCTCTGCCAGTAATTTCCCTGCATCCTGAAGTCCACTTTGAACCGCAGTTTGTACAGACATAATTTCCATAAGATAAAAAAGGCAAAGCACAGCAAAGAAAAAAACAGGAACAGCCATAGCTGCCTCCACCGTAATGCTTCCTTTTACAGAGGTGGAGACAGATGCCCTTTCAGATTGTGAATCATAGATATAGTTTAAGGGGAGTTTACGATTATTCATGGCGCGAATCCATCTCCTTTCTTTCGTTTCTTTTTATAAATTGGGATGTATGCCCGAAAGGGCATCTGTCCCCACCTCTGCGTTTTTTCTTATCAGTTATATCCAAAATACGTAGAAAAACGATAGTGGATTCCTCTTCTCAACTTGCAGGTACTGTCCATCTCCATCTTGCTGACACATTGATCCGCCCGAAAAGAGGTCAGCCCATGTTTCGTTCGAAGGTTATTCTCTATCAAATCCAGTGCGCGCATCCCCAATGCTTCTTTCTTTTCCAGAAATAATAATATCCGCAGATACTCTTCATAAGTAAGCCCGCTTCCCGTATCTTGTCCATCATTCAAACTCTTATCTTGTCCAAGCTTTAGAAGGTCCGACAGAGATAATTGCCAACTTTCTTCATTTTTCATCAACGGCACCTTCCCTTTATTCAGAAGTGCACGCACATCCATCAAACATTCTCCATAAGCCCACGCAAGTAAAATCACCTGCGCAGCAGCCTGTGTAATAGCCGGCACTGCCAAGAGGGAGCATAAGGTAAGTGCCATCGCCTCTGCTTCTGCTTTTTTTGTACTGCTGCCCTGCAAATGCATATAATTAGGAACGAAACGGAAAAGGAGCAATTGATTTACGACTGCCTCTAAATTTTCACGATCACTTTCTTTGCCAGCCAACATATATTCCAATTCATAATCCAGCTCCCCCTTGTCTTCTTCGCTCACAGCGTGACCAAAATGGTCGGTGAGATATCTTCCAAAAAGAAGATGATCCACGGTTCCCGCCTCCGGCGTTACATCTGAGAAATCACCATATCCCTGATTTCTCTGTCTCTTGGAAACCATAGATGCAAGCGCTATTTTTTTCTCCGACACCTGCCGATCTTCCGGCATTACCAAAGATAATATCGGACTCTTCTTAAGTTCCTCTACATAAGCGATAGGATTATCTTCGGAGGGCAATTCCCCCTCTTGTTCTTCCAGCAGCTGATCTAAATGTTCTTGCTCCGTCTTTCCCGTTTGCTCATACTCGATAATCTGCTCATCCTGCTTTTTCCACATATCTGTCATCCCCACCTGCTCTTTGACCAGATCGATTCCGTATTGCTGTTCCATGTAAGCAGCCACCTGTTCATAGAATGCCCGCCCTCCATGATCGGTTAAGTATTGGATTCTTCTGACCTGATGTTCCATATTCTGCGCTCCATAATACTCCAACCGCCGAATGACCATATCCTCTCCGTATTGACTCGTTTCATATCCTGTATCCAGTGCGAATATTTCATATTCTTCTAATAGTTCCTTTTGATATTCCGCAAATACTGATTCCATTGCCCGGTTCATATCTGCGCGCCTGTAGTTTTTTGCCATCTGGATGGATGCACTCTCCATGATCCCGCCTACGAAAGTCATCAGTAAAATAAACACAAGACTAAGATACGCGGTCACTTCTCCTTTTTTCATGGCTTCATATGCCGGCGCTTTCACTTGTGATCTTTTGAAATATATTCTGAACCAGACTTGTAAGCTGTGATTTAAAAATCAGCACAAGACCGATCAACACAACCAGTATGAGAATCACCTCTACGACTCCTATTCCCCGTTCTTCCGTCATAATTCTTTTTAAATAATACAGTCTCCACATACAATTTCCCCTTTCTCTTTACTTCGTACTACATCTGCATAGACATAAATGCGGGTACGATCACGATAAACAGTACAACCGCCAGCATAAGAAACAGCGGCCCCAGCAATTTTGTTCCGGCTTCCTCTCCGATTCGTTTTGCCCTTGCTTTCCGCTCTTCAAAAGCCTGAACAGACTCTATTTTCAGCAATTGGCTTAATCCTCTTGTTCCTCTTCGCAGATTCTGCGACAACAATGCTCCTAATTTCACATATTCCTGAAGTTTACAGCGCCTTCCAAAACGCTCATAACATTCCGCTTCTGTTATCCCGCTGTCCATCTCAAAACAGGTTGTTTTCATTTCTTCATAGACATACCGTTCGCCCCAGAGATCTTTTTGCTCTTCATAGTCTGACACCATTTTTCGCCACGCCTTTTTCACCGTCATACCTGCACCTAAAAATAGTGTCAGTTTATTAACTGCCTCCGGATAATCCAGCAGCATCTGCTTCTCTTTTTCCTGCATTTTCTCCTTTTGTTTTTCCTTATCTAACGCATAAAATAATATCGCACTTAGAACGATCATTCCGATCACAATCAGTCCCCGGTCCTCCATCTGCCGATAATAGCTGACATTTTCTCCGTCCACAGTGGCAGGAAGCTTCAGTCTTTTTTCTGTCTTTGATTTTTCCTGCTCCTTCTGAATGGCTTCTTTTATTTTGATCCCCTGCGTTTCCTCCTTTGTTTTTGCCGCCGGATAAATGTTCGCCATACACTCATACTGTGCCTGCATTGTCCGGTCTTCCATATAAGTAAGTACCGCCTTCAATGTAATCTGGATTCCTTCTTCTTTCAGCACATCTTCTTGTATTTCACCGTAGATATTCATCACATCATATCTGGAGAGTTCCCATTCTACCTCTACCGGTACTTCCGGTATTTGAGTCACCAGTTTCATATCTGATGTGACATAATCCAGACTTTTATTCTCCCCAAGTATCAATCGGTCTAACTGCCTGATACATTTGTCAAATAAAGCTTTGATTTCTTCTGTTGTGTAAAGCTGTTCTTTTACTTCTACGTTAATCTCTGTTTTTTCTTTATTTTCTGTCTCGGCAATCAGTCGTTCCGTTCTGCTTCCACCCCCATAGGGATTTCTTTCCAGCCCTTCTGTCAGCGGAACAGATGTTTTTCTCCAGTCAGTGATCACAAGAAGTACAGCCGCCACTAAGGCTGTCATCAATAAAAATGCTCTTAAACTTCGATGTGGATCAGCTTTTCTCCAAGCGCGCAGGCGCCCATATAAACGCTCAGACATATGGTCATCACCCCAATTCCAATTAGATTTCCATATAGACAAGACATAAATTCCGGGAAGCTGAAACTCATATACGCAATGATCAGATAAGGTACTGCCGACATCACCTTCAATTCATACCGCTTTGCCGCCAGAATGGTATCTATTTCTCTTTTCACCTCTATTTTCCCGCTCATCTGCATGACGGTATCCTGAATAATCGCAATCATATCGCCGCCATTTCTCTTTGCCGTCGAAAATACAGACGCAAAATTTTTCACATCTTCCTCACCTACCCGACAGGCAAATTCCTCCAATATCTGCTCCACCGGAACCTGCACTCGAATCTGTCCGATCATGTATGCCATTTCTTTGGAAATTATTTCGTTTTGTGAATATATGATTTTTAACTCTTTCTGCGTCTCTTTCATTGCATTTTCAACAGAATATCCCGTACCTAATGCAGCTGCCATACTTTGGATCATCTCTTTAAACTGTAAGAGAAATTTTTGTCTCTTTTTCCTCTCACATTCCTCTTTTGACTTTCTGTATTCCCATATAAAAATCGGAGTCAACGCTATCATCGCCCACAGAGAGTGATAGTAAAGCCATGCTGTGATTCCCGTAAATGCCACTGCTTTACTTGCCATTACACATTTTTCCGATGCTGCTATATCCTGCTGCCAATAATTTCCCTGTGTGCTTAAGTTCTCCCTTCTTTTCCCAAACTCCTTGAATCTTCCCACTCTCCTCTCCTGTTTCTTCATACCTGTACACTGTCTGCAAATGAATCTCACCTTCTCTGTAATCCATCACTTCACTGACTTCCAGTAATTTTCTGCTTTTATCTCTCAACCTGCCCAAATGAACAATCACATCAATTCCAGAAGCAATCTGTCTTCGGATTGCCGTAAGCGGGAGCTCCATTCCCATAAGCACCATCGTTTCCAGACGGGAAAGCATATCTTCCGGGCTGTTCGCATGCCCTGTACTTAAGCTTCCGTCATGTCCGGTGTTCAGAGCCTGAAGCATATCAATTGCCTCAGCAGAGCGCACCTCACCTACAATAATCCTGTCCGGTCTCATTCGAAGCGCCGACTTGATCAGCTGCCGGATCGTAACTTCTCCTGTTCCTTCCACATTTGCATTCCGCGCCTCCAGACTGACCAGATTCGGAACATCTAAGATTCGCAGCTCTGCATTGTCTTCTATAGTGATGATTCTCTCATCCTTTGGAATATACTGAGACAATGCATTCAGAAATGTTGTCTTTCCGGAACCTGTTCCGCCACTAATAAAAATGTTATATCCCGACTCCACTAATAAGGCGAGAAATTCCGCCACCTCTTCACTGATGGAGTTCCATGCGATCAATTGCTTCATAGTAATGGATTCTGTTGGAAATTTCCGGATCGTGACGATTGGACCATTTAATGCGATCGGAGCCAGCACTACATTTACACGAGACCCGTCGGCAAGCCTTGCATCCACAATGGGCGAAGCCTCATTTACCAGACGATTCGCACCGGCAACGATCTGTTGAATCACATCTTCTAACTTCTCTTTAGAGAGAAACCGTTTGTCCGACTGGAAGATTCTCCCTTTTTTCTCATAGAAAATGTTCTGCGTCCCGTTGATCATAACCTCTGTGATTTCATCATCTTCCAGAAATTCTTCCAACAGATCCAGCTTTCGGAAGGCATTAAACAATTCTCTGCCCAATGCTGTCTTTACATTTAATGGCAGATATTCTCTGCTCTCAGCCTCCCGCAATACCCGGTAGATGATTCTTGTCAATTCTTCATCTTCTACCTCTTTGGACAGATCCAGTTCATCAAGAATCCTTGCGTGTAGCTGTTCTGCCTCGATCATGTCTTTCCTTTCTCACCAATTTTCTTAAAATATCTTCATATCCCAACAAATTAACTTCATTTTCAAACTGGCGAAGTTTTGCCTGCCCATACAGGTCCTGCGTATACAGAAGATATATCTTCGTACATGCCCGCAACAGCTCGTATACCCCGGAGATTCCTTCATCCAGATCTAAAATAATCACGTCATAGATACTCTGTTCCAGAATCCGTCTTATGAGCATAAGCCATTCTTCTGCCTTCACACTTTTTACATCCTCGGCTACAGGCATAGGGACAATATAATCTAAGTTTTTTCGATGTTTTACAACTGTGGTAAGTAAGAGCCCCAGATTTCCTTTTTCCTGTCTTGCATAATACAGCACGTCCGCAAGCGTTTGCTCACCCTCTTCGAAGTGTCCCCCGATTCCTCCGTAAATTTCCAGATTCAGATACAGGACATTTTCTGTGGCTGCCATCTCTTCGCCCAGTTTCAGCCCGTAAGTCGTCTTTCCGATCCGATGAACCGGCGAAAAAATACCGATGATTTTTCCTCCCTGCTTCCTACCACCTTTATAGATGCTCTCATTTTCAGAAGCTTCCGGTCCGCATATCCGAATCATATCTTCTACGATTTTCTCACCGGACTGATACTTATACACCTGATTTTCTCCATCGGCTTCTTCCGTTCCGGTCGTCAGCAAGAATATTTTCTCCGCCTGAAGTTTCCCTTTCGCCTCCTTTGCATACTCGCCCGCCAAAAATAAAAGATGAATCTTCTTCGTTTTTTCAAGCTCCATTACCTGCGTCACGGTACTGCACACTTGAACCTCCGCCGCCAATTCCTTCTTTCGCATGAAATACATTGCCAATGCTTGGGCGTATCCCTCTTCCGAGTCACAAATAACTAAATTTTTACTTACCACATAATGAACCTCCTTATGCGTTGCACATTCTTATTTTGTTACTAAAGTTTCTTTCTTGAATTTGTTGCCGAATGGCTTGAAATTCATGAATCATGTTGAAATTATGAATAGATAAAACAATCAGATACAAGCTGCATGTTCAACTTGTAGGACGATTATAACTCCGCTTTCTTTTCTTGTCCATGCCAATTTTACAAAAAAAGAATCTTTGTGAATCCTTGACAAAATTTCTTCGAAAATTTCTCTGAAAGTTCCAAAAGAAGTTGCGGGAAAATGATGTTCAAAGTTATAATAAAAATAATTACCATATCCTCTCCATTTTTCATTGAGAGGTGTTTTTATTGAAAGGATTTTCCTATGGACATCAAACTTTTTTCTCAGGAACAACTCTGTTCGGCGGAACCGATTCTCTCCGGACAGCTTCACATATGGATCATGCCAAATTCCGGTGGGCACGCAATTCTTCATCAGCTTCTGGGCTTCTATCTTGGCTGCTCTCCAGATGATCTTCTGCTCAAAAAGGGGGCACACGGGAAGCCGGAGCTCTCCGGGAAATATGCCGGCAAGATTCATTTCAACCTGTCCCACTCCGGGGATCAGCTTGCACTTATTTTCTCCGTCGATTCCCCTGTTGGAATCGATATTGAAAAGATCCATCCGGTTAAAAAAAGAGCGCGCATTGCAGAGAGATTTTTCCACCCGGAAGAAACACGCCTTCTAAAGGAAGCATCTTCCGCAGATTCGGAAATATTATTCTTTCGCTACTGGACAATGAAAGAGGCATTTGTCAAAGCATTAGGCACCGGGCTTTCCATTCCGCTTAATGATTTCTTCATTTCACCGGAGCCTTATGACGCTCTACCGATTTACCGAATAACAAAAAGCCGGAAGGATTATTCTTCATGGAGAATACAGACCATTCCGGCTCCAGCTTGCTATCAATGCAGTATAGCATATAAGGTCAATCAATAAACTTCTAAAGAAACTTTTTAATATCCAGACAAGAATGAAATCCCATATAAGAGCGCTACTCCGGGCGCTCCTAATGTCCCTGCAGTCACAAAAGTCACCGGGTTCATTCCCACTCGAACAGACAGCCCCTGCATAGCTAAAAATTGATTCAAAAAGAAAATTACAGCGGATCCAACAACCGCCCGAATTATAAAATTCACAATCACAGAAGATTTCTTTTCCTTCATAGCTTCCCCTTCATATCTTTTTTCTTCCGGTTCCCTCTCTCCATATATATCAAAAAGTTCCGTATTATATTCCTAAGATCCGCTTATACTATGTAAAAACAGGAAGCCATTAACAAAGGGAGGATAACTCATGAGATTCTTTTCACATTCTGCAGATAAGTCAAAGGATACCACACTTTTAAAAGAACTGTCGCAGGCGAAACAGGAAATGGAAGATGCCTATGCCAACTTTCAAAATGTCAGCGACCCGGATCTGATCGATTGCTATATTTACAGAAGCCACGCTGCCTGGAAACGCTATCTCTTTCTTCTTCGTCTGGCGCGGGGAGAACATTAAAAATCGGGGCAGTTTTTTCAACTTGCCCCGATTTCATTAAAGTTCTATCTTTATCTCCCGATGTGTTCGGTGATATTGGTGATATCTTACACCTGCCGCATCAAACATTCTCATAGATGCCTGCACGGATGGCGTATCTTCATATTTATTGCTGTCGTAGATCACTTCTTTGATCCCGCTTTGTATAATTGCTTTCGCACATTCATTACACGGGAAAAGTGACACATATAGCTTGGCTCCTTCCAGGCTTCCGCCACGGTAATTCAAAATTGCATTTAATTCACTGTGTACGGTATAAATATATTTTGTCTCCAAAGGATTTTCGCCTTCTCTAAGCCACGGGAACTCGTCATCCGAACAGCCTTTGGGAAGTCCATTGTACCCCATAGACAGGATCTTATTATCCTGACTTACAATACAGCATCCCACCTGTGTGTTGGGATCTTTGGAACGAAGACCGGACAGCATTGCAACTCCCATAAAATATTCATCCCAGCTGATATAATCTTTTCTTTTGTTGCTTCCCATATAAACGCCTCCTGTCCGTCACTATTTCGTTCCGAAAATGCGGTCTCCGGCATCTCCAAGTCCCGGTACAATATATTTATGTTCGTTCAAATGATCGTCCAGAGCTCCAATATAGAGATCTACATCCGGGTGTGCTGCTTTCATGCGCTCTACACCTTCCGGCGCTGCAATGATACACATAAATCGAATATTCTTTACGCCTTTGTCTTTCAACAACTGGATTGCAGCTACACAAGAACCTCCGGTAGCAAGCATTGGATCTACCACAAACACTTCTCTTTCATCACAATCTGCCGGAAGCTTACAATAATATTCAATCGGTTCAAAAGTATCCGGATCACGGTAAAGTCCAATGTGTCCAACTTTTGCAGCCGGAATCATATCAAGCATTCCGTCCACCATTCCGAGACCGGCTCTTAAAATCGGCACCACTGCCAGTTTCTTTCCGCTTAATTCTTTTCCTACCATTTCACAGATCGGTGTCTTGATCGTTACATCCTGAAGCTTTAAGTCTCTTGTGGCCTCATAGCACATCAGCGAAGCGATTTCTCCTACAATCTGTCGAAAATCTTTCGAACCTAAATCCTCTCTGCGGATGCAATTGATCTTATGCTGAATCAGCGGGTGATCCATAACCTGTACTTTTGCCATCTTTTTTCCTCCTCATTTGACATTTATATATTTATTACATGGTGTCCGGCTGCCTTTAACAAACGATTCATGATCGCACTTCCGATCCCGCCTGTAGCAAACGACTCACTATATATGTAATCCACTTCATCCTGATCGAATTCTCTCAGGATACCATAGAGATGAACTGCAATGGTAGACTCATCTTCCCGTGTTCCTATGGACTTAACATCGCCATCTTTATAACTGGCTACACTTTCCTCTGTTCCGATGATTCCCACCTTATATCCTTTGCTGATCTGTTCCTTCGCCATGCGATTGATTGTTTCAATCACCTGATCCATCTTTCCCTCTACAATAAGAAGTTCAGCCTTCGGTGCATAATGTCTGTATTTCATGCCCGGAGCTTTGGGCTTCTTCTTACTATCCGGGTCGATAAGTGCCACATCTTCTGCTACCTCGCCGATTAAATCTTCCAGCATCTCCTTCGTGACTGCACCTGGTCTTAGAATCATCGGCGGTGTTACGGTCATATCTAAAATTGTAGACTCTACGCCAATCTCTACATCTCCGCCATCTACGATCATATCGATCCGGCCATCCATATCTTCCTTCACATGTTCTGCTGCTGTAGGACTCGGACGCCCGGATGTATTCGCGCTCGGCGCAGCAATGTATCCTCCGCCGGCATCAATGACTGCTCTTGCAATCTCATGGCTTGGCATTCTCACTGCAACGGTATTCAGGCCGCCGGTTGTTCCGTATGGCACCTTTTCATTCTTCTCAAAAATCATCGTAAGCGGTCCGGGCCAGTATTCCTCAGCCACCTTAAATGCTTCTTTCGAAACATTTTTCGTTATCTTAAGAAGATCTTCCATATTGGTTATGTGAACGATCAGCGGATTATCCGAAGGTCTTCCCTTTGCCGCATATATTTTCTGTGCAGCCTCCTCATTTAACGCGTCTGCTCCAAGTCCGTATACGGTCTCTGTCGGAAATGCCACAAGTCCTCCTCTTTTCAGTATCTCTCCGGCCTCAATGATCACTTCATTATTAAGTTGTTCATTTTCTACTTTTTTTATTATTGTCTCCATAAGGTTGATTATACTACACTCTAATCTTTCAGACAAGATTCGATTCCATTTGCAATTGCTTTTGCAATCTCTTTTTGATAATCTTCTGAAGCTAATTTTTCCGCTTCTTCCTGATTGCTTAAAAACCCACATTCCACGATTAAAATCGGAACTTCTGTGCGCTTCAGAAGATAGTACGTAGTATTCGCCTTCACTTGTCTAGTATTATCCGGGTCCACCGCGAGCAGTGCCTCTTGCAGGATTCGGGCATCCTTCTCCCCGCTTTCGGAATGTTCATAATAGAAAACCTGTGCTCCGTGAATACTTTCTTCATGATAACTGTTCTGATGAATACTTACTGCAAGATCCGGCTTCGTATCGTTGATTCGTTTCACTCTCGCCTTCATATCCTGCACTTTTCGATTACCCTTTTCTCCTTCCGCCAGCGACTCATCCTTATCTCGCGTCATAATCACACGGATCCCTTTTTTCTCAAGATACTTTTTTGTTTTCTTAGAAATAGAAAGGTTGATATCTTTTTCTAAAACTCCATTAATTCCTACTTTTCCTGAATCAGATGATCCATGACCGGCATCTAAGACCACAGTATACTCTTTTTTCTCCACTTTATCCGAGTTCACGTACTTTTCCAATTTTTTACTTACCATCACTAATCCGGCAAGCGTCAGCATCACAAGAATCAGTTCCATTTTTTTTCGCAAAAAAAATGCCTCCCGACAGACTCTATTGATTCAATATATGTCTGCCGAAGGCATTTTATATTTTTTTATGACAAATGATTAATGGATTAACCTACAATTCTCCATTTCTTATCAACTGCGTTGAGAAGCTCGTGACCATCCTCTGTTACAAGGACAAGGTCCTCAATACGAACACCGTATTTTCCTTCAATGTAAATACCTGGCTCAATAGAGAAGATCATTCCCGGCTCAGCAACATTTTTGTTGATCGGGCTTACATCACCGTACTCGTGGTCTTCCTGTCCGATAAAGTGTCCAAGACGAATCTTCCAGTACTCGCTGTATCCAGCCTCGTCGATAAGGTCTCTTGCCTGTGCATCAATATCACAGAAACGAACGCCCGGTTTGATCACTGCTTCTGCTTTCTCAACTGCTGTGCGAACTAAATCATGGATTGCAACCTGCTCGTCATCTACAGATTTGCAGTAGAAAGTTCTTGTCATATCAGAACAATATCCTTTCCATACACATCCCATATCGATCAATACACACTCTCCTGCTTTCAGAGTTCTTGTATCGCTTGGCTCATGATGCTGATCTGCTGCGTTTGGTCCGAAGCACACGATTGTATCAAAGCTTAATCCTGTTGCTCCTGCTGCAAAGAATTCGTTGTTAATAAAGTCAGCAACTTCTTTCTCTGTCATTCCTTCTTTGATGAAGTCAGCAACTTTCTCCATTACCTTATCGTTGATAACAGAAGCCTCTTTCATAATCTGGATCTCTTCTTCATTCTTCACTGCACGAACTCCGTCTACACAGTCAGATCCCCAGATTGTCTTCATCTGTGGGCATCTCTCCTGAAGCGGAATGAGGAAACGTGCCGGCCATGTTTTATCGATACCAAGTACGCTCTCTGTATCGATGTGCTCCATCAGAACTCCGATCTGATCATCCATGTCACTGAACCATACTTCCTCAAATCCTGTATCAGATACATAGTACAGGTAGTTCAAGAATAACGTATGTTTTCCGTTGGATCTTAACAGGAGTGCATATAATCTTTCCCCTGGATTTACCATGATTCCTGTCAGGAAACGGATGCTTAATGGATCAGATACAAGAAGCTGTGTCAGTCCCTTTTCCTCCATTTTAGCCAATACTCTGTTGATTCTTTCGTTCATTGTTTCATCTCTCCTTGTCTGTAATAATTCTATATAAAATTATAGCACATACGAAACAAAAATAACAGACTATAGTTCAAAATGCAGTCTAAGATATTTTTAATAACACTATCATTAAAATTTATAAAAGATTCTTACGCCATCCTTCACAACTGCTTTTAAATTTAATTCTTGATCTAAAAGAACTACATTTCCTTTTTTACCTTTTGTAATAGAACCATATTTTTCATACTCACCCAGACTCTTGGCAGGATTTGCGGTCGCGCATGCGATAGCTGTTTCCAATGGGATTCCCATCTCTTTCACCGCCACACGCATACAATCCAGAAGGTTGGTTGCAGAGCCTGCAAGCGCCCCGTTGGACACTAAAGTTGCACGGTTTCCAACTACATTTACATCAAGACCTCCCAGCGTGTACTGACCATCCGGCATTCCGGTAGCTCGCATGCTGTCACTGATTAGAATCATACGGTCTGCTCCCATCATTTTGAACGTCGCACGAACCATAGACGGATGGATGTGCACGCCATCGCAGATCAATTCTACGTCCACATGTTCACTGTCACAAACCGCACCTACCACTCCCGGTGCACGATGTGTAAATGCCGGCATTGCATTATATAAATGTACCGCATGATTTGCGCCCGCGTTAAATGCTTCCATTGCCGCATCATATCCCGCATTCGTATGCGCCAGTGAAATATTCACCTTATCCTTCATTGCACGGATAAATGATACTGCATCTTCATTTCTTTCCGGTGCAATTCCTACATATTTTACCAGTCCCTTAGAAGCATCCAAAAATCTCTGGCACACCTCTTCATTGCACGTAATGATATTTCTTTCATCCTGTGCACCTTTCTTCTCCACACTGATAAATGGTCCTTCCATATTTACGCCTATGAGATCTGCCTCTTTAGAACCTTCCTCTTTTGCACGCTTTCCTGCCTCTTCTCTATATTCAGCAGCAACAGCCAATATTTTTTCCAACTCCTCCACCGGAAGTGTCATGGTTGCCGGAGAAATTGCGGTTACGCCGATAGATGCCTCATACTTTGCAATCTCTTCGATGGCTTCTTTTGTTCCATCACAAAAATCGTACCCCATACATCCGTGAAAATGAAGATCAATAAGCCCCGGAATCGCATAACATCCTTCACCGTCAAGCACTTCTTCTCCATCCTCCGGCTTTGCGCTTACACCGGAAACTACCTGACTATCTTCAATTACTCCATCCCGAATTACAATCTCTCCATCTGTAAATTTCTGTTCTTCCGTATACACCTTCACATTTTTAATAATCATCTTTGCTACCTCCAATTTTTCATCAACATATCACATACTCAAATGCTATTCAAACATCCCGCGGCGCCCGACTTTTCCCTCTTCCAGCGCCCGGAGTGTATTATCATGGAAACTTTCTTTTTTCGGTTTATCCTGCTCTACATAATAAGAATAAATAAGGTCCAGCATGACAAGAATCGGAAATTGTGGCGAGATCACATTTCCGTGATTCAGATGCCGAAGTGATGGCAGCAGCAAAACTTCACTGCAGTACTCCGCATAAGAATCCTTGTTCTGGGCAGTGATCATAACCGTCTTGGCACCCCGTTTGTGCGCCTCTCTCAAAAGATACCGGACGCCTTCCGTCTCACCGCTGATACTGATTCCGAATACCAGACACCGCTTATCTTGAAACACTGCCTGCATCCTCATCCTGTCGCTGTCCTGAAGGGAATCGATATCCACACCGATACGCATAAACCGAAGCTCCATCTCACTGGCAGCAAGACCGGAACTTCCCTTCCCACATACAAACACACGCTCTGCCTGATTTAAGTATTTCCCAATCCTTGCAATCTGCCCCTCATCTACCAGACTATAAGTCTTATTCAGCAATTCCTGATAGGCATTCAAAACCATTCTTGTATTTCCGGTCATGGACTCCTTTTTCTCCACCAAGGTTTCCTCATACTGATATACAAATTCCCGATAGCCTCGGTAACCGCATTTCTTGGCAAATCTGGAAAGCGAAGCCTCCGATACAAATAATTTTGTCGCCACCGTTTTTGCGGAAAAATCCATTTTCTCATGATTGTGAATAAAAAAATCCGCAATATTTTTTTCTACCATTGTAAAATTATTGTAATTCGATTCAATGATCGGCACAACCGACTTTACATAATATTCCATGCAACCTACTTTCTCTGCATATTTTGGAAATGATAATATGCTCCTAACATTCCTGCATCATTTCTATGCTTTGCGAACGCAAGCTTCGTGTGCTTCGCAATACTCGGAACCAAATATTTCCTTAGTGCAGTCTCGATTCTTCCTCTTAGATACTCTTCCTGTGCCATTACTCCGCCGCCGAGAACAACAACTTCCGGATTCATCACATAACAAATATTCGCAATTCCGCGCCCTAATACATCCGCCATCTCATCAATCGCCCGCATACAGAGCTCGTCTCCTTTTTTTGCTTCCTCGAAAATGTGATAGCCATTCCACTTCTCTTCCGGCTCATTTTTCCACTCCGCTACTTTCCGTGTCAAAATACTTGCCGCTCCAAGTGTCTGAAAATCGCTTCCTTCCATATGCATATAGCCCACTTCACAGGCGCTTCCGGAACATCCGTGATACACCTCGCCGCCGATGACCATGCTTCCGCCGATTCCCGTTCCGATAGTCAGCATAAGCGCGCTCTTACTGCCCTTTGACGCACCGGACATATATTCTGCAAGTCCTGCACAATTTACATCATTTTCCACTTCACACGGAACGTGAAAACGAGTTTCCATAACCATTTTAAATTTTGTTCCGATATAATTGGGAATCAATGGCGCAGAATAAAAAATCTCACCCTTTTCCGTATCCACCATACCAGCAGTAGAAATACAGATTCCAAGAAGCTCCTCTTTCAACACCTTTCCGGAGTTCAAAAAGCCTTCCACAATCCCTTCTGCTTTCTTCAAGATCTCCGGTCCGCCCTTATAAGCTTCCGTAGCCATCTCATACCGTTCCAGAATTGCACCCTCTTCTGTGAGGATTCCGTATTTGATCGCTGTTCCCCCAATATCGATACTAATATATTTTTTCTCCATTACTTCGTTTGCCTCCTCTAAGCACATTGAGGAATCATCTTGTCTATTCCCCATTATAATATATTGAAACACTTTCCGCAATCGCCTTCCCGCTGCATGAAAAGGCGGCACACGCCCAAAGAGGCAAGGCGGAACTTCTTCCGTCTTGCCTCACCGCCTGCTATTTAATACGAATCTTAAAAATTGCTTTTTTAATTGTCTCCGGACCATCCACTGCTACAGCGGTACGATGTCCGTCACTTGGATAACAGATCAGGAAATCTCCGTCCCGAAGTGTTACCGAACTATTCTTTTCTCCGTCCATTGGAAGAAAATCATCTTTTTCCACGAACTCTTTCACATCCATATTCTGAATGAAGTTCAGATCGATCTGCTCTGTCCCGCGAAGCATGAGATGAAGATCCAGATATTGTCTGTGCGCCTCCCAGAATCTCTCTTCGACTGTTGTTGTAGTATACTCCACAACATTTACAAACAAACGGTCACCATCTATCTCATGGCTTCCTTTTTCGTAAGACATAAGATCATGCTCCTTTGCATAGGCAAAGCATTCTTTAATCTGCTCCTCGAGGAATGGATATTCCCCAAGGTTTTGAATATTTCCGAAAATCATAAGTTTCTCTCCTTAATTCTTAAATACCGTTGTATTTGGCGCCGGTACAGAAGTATCTCCTTTTACCTTTCTCCAGATCAGACTTGCAGGAATTCCCACAACAAGTGAAACTGCAATGGAGATCAGGGAGTAAGACCAGATTGTTACGGACTCTGCCGGTACGAAATATTTGATTCCGATCATTACTGCTGACGCTGCGATAAATGCAAGTGTTGCTCCGAATGTATTTGCCACCTTCGTAAATGCTCCAAGGATAAAGGTTCCGATCAGAATTCCAAGTACCAGTCCCATGAAACCGTTGAACCATTCATATGCTGATTTCACACCACCGTTTGCCAGTACCATAGCAACAACGATAGAGAAGATTCCTACGATCAGAGATACATACTGACCAATCTTTGTCTGTTTCTCAAAGCTTAATTCCTTCTTAGACAGACGAGCCTGAATATCCAACGTCCAGCTTGCTGCCACAGAGTTTAATCCTGTTGACAATGTAGACTGAGACGCCGCGTAGATTGCTGCCAGAAGAAGACCTGTAATACCTACCGGAAGCTCGAATGCAATGTAAGATGCGAAGATCTGATCCTGCGCTGCTGCCGGTGGAAGTGCATTCTGCTGATAGAATACATAAAGCCCTGTACCGATCAAATAGAACACTGTTGCAATAAAGATAGACAGTGCGCCATTTGTAAGCATCATTTTATTTAATTTCTTTGTATCTGTTGTCGTTGTAAATCTCTGTACAATATCCTGACTGGATACATAGGAACCCATTGTATTAAAGCCTGCTCCTACGATCATGATAAATACGCTGTCTTTTAAAATGTTGATGTCGAAGATCGGCTGATCCACTGCAAGGAATTTGTGCTCTGCTGTAAATGCAGTAAAGATTGCTCCAAGTCCGCCATCAATATGTGCCAAAAGGAATACTAATGCAAATGTAACACCGATCAAAAGTACAGAACCTTGGATAAAGTCTGTCCAAAGTACGGATTTTAATCCACCTGTATAAGAGTAAATAATTGCAATTACACCCATCACGATGATCAGAACATTTACGCTGATCCCGGTCAGACTTCCAAGTACCATACATGGAAGGTACATAATGATAGACATACGTCCTACCTGATAAATGATGAACATAACAGCTCCAAGAACACGAAGTCCTTTGCTTCCGAAACGCAGCTCAAGATAGTGATAAGCAGTATCAATATCAAGCTTACTGTAAATCGGAAGGAAGAACTTGATCGTAAGCGGAATTGCCAGCAGCATACCAAGCTGTGCAAACCACATGATCCATGTTCCTGCATATGAGTTTCCTGCCAGTGACAGGAATGAAATCGGGCTCAATAAGGTTGCGAAAATAGATACGGAAGTTACCCACCACGGTACGGTTCCGTCTCCTTTAAAATATTCTTTTCCTTTCATTTCCTTCTTAGCGAAGTGAAGTCCGGCAAACAGAACTGCTGCCAGATACACTACTAAGATTACAAGGTCAACCATCGTAAATCCCTGCATGTCTTATCCTCCTAACACACTCTCCAAGTTCTCTTATTATTTCCTATAAAAATTTTTCTTTTGTGTCACGTACCATTTTTGCTGCTTCTTCAACGATCGCCATATCGCTTTCAATAAGCGCCGGAAGAGGCTCTCTTACTCCGCCAAGTTCAAGACCTTCGTTGATCTTAAGCATTGCTTTGATCACACCGTACATATTGCCGTGCGCAGAACACATTTTATAAATAATCTCATTGACTGCATACTGAAGTTCTCTTGCTTTCTCCATTTCTCCTGCGATCACATGCTCATTTAATTTGAGGAAAAGCTCCGGCATTACACCATAAGTTCCGCCGATTGCACCCTCTGCTCCGATTACACGTCCGCTCATGAACTGCTCGTCCGGACCGTTAAAGATCACGTAATCCTCTCCTGCTGCCGCTTTAAACATCTGAATATCCTGTACCGGCATAGAAGAATTCTTAACACCGATCACTCTTGGATTCTTTCTCATCTCAGCAAACAGATTCATGGTAAGTGCAACACCTGCAAGCTGTGGGATATTGTAAATCACAAAATCTGTGTTTGGTGCTGCTGCGCTGATATCATTCCAATACTGCGCGATTGCATATTCCGGCAGGTGGAAATAAATCGGAGGGATTGCTGCGATTGCATCAACTCCAAGACTCTCTGCGTGTCTTGCAAGTTCCTGACTGTCTTTTGTATTGTTGCATGCAACATGGGCAATCACAGTAAGTTTTCCTTCTGCCGCTTTCATTACATTTTCAAGTACGATTTTCTTATCTTCTACACTCTGGTAAATACATTCTCCAGAAGAACCGTTCACATAAACGCCTTTTACACCTTTTTCAATGAAATACTTTGTCAACGCCTGTACGCCTTCCGGGCTGATGTTGCCCTCCTTGTCATAACATGCATAAAATGCCGGGATAACTCCTTTGTACTTGTCCAGATTTCTCATGATACCTTCTCCTTTTCTTTTTCTTATTTTAATGCATCTGCAAATGATTTTGTAATTAACTGTGGTCTTGTGATAATAGAACCTACAACCACGCTGTATGCCCCAAGCTCAATGACACGTTTTGCCTTCTCCGGCGTGTTGATATTTCCTTCTGCGATGACTTTGTGTTTTGCTTCTGCAACAATTTTTCTCAAGATCTCAAAATCATTCTCTTCAATCTTATCTCCCTGACTCTGCTCGGTGTATCCAACCATTGTTGTTCCGATAAAATCAAAGCCCAGCTCGTCTGCGTGAAGCGCTTCTTCTACGGTAGAGCAATCTGCCATCAGAAGCTGATCCGGATACTTCTCTTTGATCTGATGGAAGAAATCATCCAATGTCACATTTCCCGGACGCAGCGCTCCGGTTGCATCTACTGCAATGATTTCCGGTTTTACCTCCATCAATTCATCGACTTCCTTCATCGTCGGTGTAATATATACGATGCTGTCTTCATAATCACGTTTCACAATTCCGATGATCGGTAAATCTACCTGAGACTGAATCTCCTTAATGTCTTCTTTTGTATTTGCTCGGATTCCGGCAGCTCCACCTTCGTTTGCAGCGAGTGCCATTCTTCCCATGATAAATGAAGAATGAAGCGGTTCATTTGAAAGCGCCTGGCATGACACGATCAATTTCCCCTGCAGATTATCTATTCTCTCGTTCATTCCCAATTCCTCCTTGCTTCTTTCTGACATACAGTATATGCTTTTGGATTTTATTTTCAATAGTTTACCCACTTTTTGAAAGTTCTTTCATGTTTTTATATTTTCTATCTGCGAAAGCACAAAAAACACAGTTCTTTTTTTGGTAAACCTGCACAAGGCGCAGTTACTTCTTTCCGCCAAACTCCTTGCCAGAATTAATTTTAGATACATAATAGAATTCCTCTGTTAAATTACACTAATAAATATAACCTGATAAATTACCGATATGGTCTGATATCTTTCATAAGATACAACTACAGTCAGGCACCTCACCAGCGCCTGACCAATGAATAAAATTGACACTTTTGAAAACTGTCGAAATGATATAAATAATTTTAAATCTTTTTAAACCTCTCTACTCTTAAGCTTATTCACTGTCTCTTCCACGATCTTCTGAAAAGCCTCTGTAGATCCCACCTTTGCTGCCAGTTTGAATAAACGCTTCAGTTCTTCTTCACTGTCCACTTCGCAGAGCGCTTGCTTTAATGTTGCAGGAACTTCTCCCTTATCTGCAAGGACTTCCATAATGTACTCCCTTGCAGTTTCCTGACGCCCCTGTGCAAGCCCTTCTGCCAGTCCCTCTGCAATCCCCTCCTGTCTTTCTTCTTTCAGCAATTCTTCAAACAACATATAACGTTCCCCCATTTCGCGGCTCGTCTTAATCTCACGAATCGAATCCTGAAACTGCTTTACCAACTCATCTCCAAAATCCTGTTCACTCTCCGCAAGATCAGCCTCCACAAACTTCAAGAACTTAACCAGACTCTGTGGCATCTGTTCTTTATTCTTTCCTCTCGTACTTAGAAAAATCGTCTTATTGCCATCGCGTAGCTTTGCACGTGTGTCTTCCTGACACTTATTTTGAAAAGAATAATAGTACAAACCACAGCCAAAGGGATCAAAATCACAGATAAATATCACAAAGGTATCTGGCAGTTCCTCATAGGAAAGCCCTTTCTTAAGACACTCCACATCAATCTGACTATGATAATATCTGCTTCTTTTTCCAAGATCCGCCTGACGCCTTGTCTGCATTTCCACATTATAGTGTGTATGCTTTTCATCTCTTGCATAAATATCAAGCCGCACACCTCTATATTCCGGGTGGTAGATCATGCTTCTCTCCTTGCTGACCACAACTTTCTCAATCGGAAAGCCTAGCACCATCTCCAGAAAAGCAATGCAGTTCTCCTCGATACTCATGACTGCACCAAACATAAAATTATCTTTGATCGTTAAGTCTTGTAACCTCTTTTGTCTGCTCATATTTCCTCCATTTCCACAGAGGAATTCTATGGATAAATTATAACATAAATCTCATACCAAAACCATGCATCCCTGAAACTTAAGTAAGAATTAATAAATCAGGAGCGGGTTATAAAAGCCCGCTCCTGATTAACTATCTACGTTTTCTTCTGAAGAAAATGAATGTAATTGTTACTATAATTGCCAGTGTTGCCACCATCAATATGATAAATGGTATTACCGGTGCCTCATCACCTGTCTTAACAGCTGTCGGTCCTTTTGGCTCTTCCGGCTTCGCCGGTTTTGCCGGCTTGCTGTACTTATTAGTGAATACCGGTGCTTTTCCACCATCATATTCTACCGTTGCCATCAGACTTCCCTCTCCGTTATCCGTTACTGTTACAGTTACACCGTATACAGTCTTGTCGTAAGTAACATGTTTCTGTTCGTCATTCACCTCAGAAATCTTGTACTCGTAAGTACCTGCCTGATCGTAAGAGATTGTCTCAAATACGATCTGACCTTCTTTTGTATTCTTTGCTTTAGATACGACTTTGCCATCCTTATCCTTCAGCTCGAATGTAAACTGTCCGTCTTTCAGTTCTCCTCCGGTATAAGCCTTAGAAGCTCCCAGTGTCACGGACGCTGGCTGTGCTATATAAGAGTTCTTGAATACGATTGCATTCTTAACATCTTCGCCGTCTCTGCTCTTAAGTTCCGCCTTTGCAGTCATGGTTCCATCACCATTATCAGTCACCACTACTACAACCGTATGCTCTGCTGAGTCGTACTCTACTCCACCTGCTTTGTCGTCCTTCTCACGGATCACATAATTGTATGTTCCCGGTACCTTATAGGTGAGCTTTCCGAATGTAACGGAACCATCCGCACTATTTTGTGCTGTGGAAACGATCTTCTCATCTTCTCCAACCAGCTCAAATGTGAACTCGCCTTCTTTTAATTCACGTCCATCTAATTCCTTCGTGATCGTAAGATCTGTATTGATGCTGTAATCAACCGGATCTACACGATAAGTATTCGTAAATTCGAATGCAAAGTCTTTTGGTCCGTCAACTGTGATTGTTCCGTCACCGTTATCTGTTACCGTCACCTTAAAGGTCTTATCTGAGTCATTGTGTACACCTGGAACATTTCCGCTTTCCTTCACAGTATAAGTAAATTCTTTCGTACGCTCTTCGCTCTTAACCGGCATGATCTTGTCTGATTCATCTGTCGGTTCAGCTCCTGCCTCATCAGCCTCTTTAGTCTCTGCTGCAAGAGGAGCCGGTTCACTTCCGAATACATCCTCCATTGTATATTGGATAGCACCAAAGTCTACGTTACCTGTTTTATCATTTGTCGCTGTCCTCTTCTCTGGCATTGGAGCGCCCCCAGAGCCTTCAATTGTAAATGTATACTTACCTGTAATGTCCGGTGCATTAGTTCCGGATTCTACTTCAAGCGTCTTATGTCCATTGATATTAAGTACAGCACTGCCATCTGCGCCATATATATTCTTGAATGTAAGTACATTCTCGCTTCCTTCCGGATATACAACTTCAATGCTCAGGTTTCCTTCGCCATCATCAGTTACAATAACTGTGATTGGATGGCTTGTGTGGATTCCTGTTACACCGTCAGCAAAATTGCTGTTATCTTCCACAACCTTATAATCATAGGTGTATACATATGCGCCTTCCTGCACAGACTTCTTCGCAATTCCTGCTTTCGCATCTTTAATCAGCTTATCCGTATCGTACGTTACCGGGGCGAATGTGATCGTTCCGTCTGTGCTGTTCGTACCGGATGTAACAGTGTCATTCTTATTATCCTTCACATGGAATTTGAATTCACCATCTACCATCGGTCTGTTCATCAGCGTCTTCTTCGCATTGATCTTAACTTCTCCGTCACCGCCAAGCGTTTCCGGCTTATCATTGTAAGTATTCACAAATGCTACGGTTGCCTTCTTCTGACCTTCATCTCCTGTTGTCACGCTCTGTGTATCCACGACTTCACTGCCCTTCTTAACAGTTGTTGTAACTGTCAACGTAGCGTTCTCGTTGTCTTTCACTTCAATGGTGACTGTTCTTGGCGTGTCGTCATAAGCGTAAGCCTCGTTATCTCCCGCTTTTTCCGCAACGGTGTAAGTAAATGTCTTGCCTGCATCTTCCTGTGTAAATGTCACATTCTTACCTGCAAGCACATCCATCGTATCTACCTCACCTGCCGGTTTCGCAGTATTCGTAAATTCCGTTGCTCCTTCTGTCAGTCTAAGCTTGTCAGCGGAAACTTTATCTTTCGGTGTTACCGTAAAGGTAAACTGTCCGTCTGCCATGTCTCTTCCATTCAGTACCTTCGTGATCTGAAGTCCACTAAGCGCTGTGTAGTCAAGACTTGACTTATAAGTATTAGTAAATGTTCCGTTTTCTGCGGTCATATTTGCCGATGCTCTAAGTTCACCCTGCTGGTTATCCGTTACGGTAATCGTCAGTGTTGCCACATGACTGTCTTTTGTAACGCCCGGCATCTTCTCGGCATCAATGTCGTTCTCCGTAATCTGATATGTGAATATCTTAGACAATGTACCGTCTTCATTCGCTGTTGCTCCAGCCATATCTTTATCTGTGAACGTAATCTTACCAAAACCGAATGGAACTAAAGCGCCCGCTTTGGCATCTGCTTTCTTAACAGTAGCTGTAGTCTTCTCCGGTGCCGGTGCGCCGTCCTTCGGTGCAATGGTAAATGTAAATTCATCACTTTCTAACCAGTCACGGCCTGTCAGCACTTTATTAAAGTATGCGGCTGCGTCCGTCGGATCTGTGTCTACTTCCGTTCCTCCGGTTGTGTAAGCATTTTCAAATGCAATACCGCCGTCCGGTGCCTGTACTTGTGCTGTCAATGCTCCGGCGTTGTTATCTGTTACAACGATAGTAAAGTCGTAAGATGTCTTTCCTTCTACTGCTTTCACTCCACCCGGCAACTTATCTGTCAGCTCTCTTGCGGTGTAAGAAACCGTCCATACGGATTGACCTTCTTTTACTTCTTTCACTGCATAGCCTGCTTCTACTGCCTTGTTCAGTGACTCTACGGTATAAGTAAGTTTTACATCATCTTTTCCGGCAAATGTCACGGTTCCGGCTACATCTGCTTTCGCTGCCTTATTCGTTCCGGCTGCTACAACTTCTTCCTTAAAGTTTTCTGCATTTTCATCTGCTTTTCTTGTTACAACTTCAAACTGGAATTCCTCTGCCTTCATATCGCGTCCGGTCAGTTTCTTCGTTGCCGGGATCTGTGCTGCGATATCATCCTCTCCGGTGCCTGCACCGTAAGTATTGGTAAAGGTCAGATCTTCACTTTCGTCTTTGACAACGACTGCTTCCAGTGTTCCGTCTTTCTTATCTGTCGCTTTCACAACTACGGTTCTTTCCGCGTTCTTATCATCCGTAATACCGGCGATACCGCTTGGCTGTTCTGTAACATGGAACTTGAATGTTCCGGCGATCGTAAATTGGATATCTCCAAATGCCGCCTGATATTCCGCAGATTCTTTTGTAATCTCAAGGCTGCCTGCATTGTCTGGAAGTGTGATAAATTTGCCTTCCACTGCTTTCTTTGTCGCCTCATCTGCTGCTGTTAACCGATATGCAAATATGTCTGTGTCAAGCCATTCACGTCCGACAAGCTCTTTCGTCACGGTAAGCGCATCACTTCCGGTAAGACTTCCTGTTACACTGTAAGTATTCGTAAAGTCTGCAACCGCAGTTTCCTCAGCAGCGATGGTACCGCTTGCCGCATTGCTAACCTGTCCGTTTACAGATGTGATATATCCAGTAACCGCTTTTTCAGTTACCGTATACTGTGCGCCAACCGGAAGTCCGGTAATTACTGCCGTCTGTCCGTGCTGGAAGGATGTCTCAGTGCCGTCTGTAGCTTTGCCTTTCTTGATTTCCGTTCCACTTTCGTCTGTTACGGTGTAAGCATATTCTTTCGTCAATGCCTCACCTTTGGCATCCTTAAGCGCTACCGTAAATGTAAAGGTCTGCTTCTTATTAATCTCTGTTCCCTGACCTTCTGCCAGTGCAATGGTCTTACTGATCGCAAGGTTTCCATCCTTCGGAATCTCATTCTGATCGGTATTCGTGTCATAAGTCGGAGCATTGTCTCCGATCTGGATCGTTGCTTTATTATCGATTACGGTCTCCGCGCTTTCATTTACTTTCGCGTCAAAGGTAACCGTTCCTTCTGTTCCTGGCTGAACATCTGCAATCTTCCAGGTCAATGTACGTGTCTCTGCGTTATATGATGCAAATTCACCTGCACTGCCGTCTACATAATCAAGACCCTCTGGAATGATGTCTTTGATCGTAACTGTTGCAACTTCCTCTTCTGGATTCTTATAGGAAATGGTGTAGGTTAAGATCTTTCCGACCTGTAATTCTCCATCGTCTTCTACAACTGAATCTTTGCCCGGAACATTCGTGGTAACTTCGTTGGTCTGCTTCGGACTGTTGTCGCCAACAGTAATCTCTGCTTTATTCGTTACGTCTGTTCCACCTGCACTGTCAAGCACTTCTACTACGAAGCTTACCGTTCCGGAAGCTCCTGCTTCCTGCTCGCCAAGTGCCCATGTAATGGTATTCTGATCCTTGTCGTAAGCGCCTTGATTCTCTGCACTTACAAACTTCGTACCTGCCGGTACAATATCTGTGATGGTCACTTTCGCTTTCGCCGGTGCGCCTGTCTCATCTACTGCATTATTTACCCAGTCGATGGTGTAAGTCAGCTGATCACCGACACCGACAATCTTACCATTTACGGATGTCGTCGGGTCATCTGTATTTGCAACGTCCTTCGCATCATCTGCTTCGTAAATATTAGTAAATACCGGACTTCCTGATTTGCTGTCTTCTACAGCTTTCACTGACAGTTCTCCCTTGCTCGCATCGTAGGTTACTTCGATGTCATAGCTGAACGTATGCTTGTCGTAAGTCATATTCGGGTCTTTCTTTTCAGGAATGACCTCACTGATCTCTACGTGGTAAGTTCCTGCTGCCCTGAACTGAATATTACCAAAGCTTACAAGACCATTTGCTGTATTTGCTGCTGTAACTGTACCGTTATTCGCTCCTTCCGGAAGTACAACATTCTCCATGTCGCTTCCGTCTTTTGCAGTGATCGTCATCTGGAAGTTAAATTCATCTGCCTCTAATGCTGTGCCACGGTTTCCTTCCAGGACCTTCGTTACTTTTCCGGCAAATGTTCCCGGATCAACGTTAACGATCTCCGGTGTGTATCTATTTACAAACGGTGCTACTGCTGTAGCTTCTTCGTCAATAGAACTATATGTCTCAACATCTTCGCCCTTCGTTACGGTTGTTACTGTATACAGTCCTCCGCCTTTTTCCAATACTTGGATAGCAACAGTTGCTGATACATTATCATATGTATACTTCGGATCTTTTCCTGGTATCTCCTGTACTGCGTACTGATATGTCTTTCCGATATCTGTCTCATTAAACTTCACAGCGCCAAGCTTGCTCATCACTGCTACGCCGCCTTCACCCGGTTCCGCATTTTTGAAGCTCTTGTCTGCCTCTGCAAGTTTTTCATTTGCTTCTTTTGCAGTTACAGTGTAAGTTTCTTGACCTGCGATCGTGAAGTCGAACATCTCTGCTTTCAGTGTACGTCCGTTTAATGTCTTTGTAACATTCAGTCCGCCTTCTTCACCGTAAGTTGTCGTTGCTGCAAAGCTGTTGGTGAAGATTCGTGAATTGGTATTAGGATCTGTTATTTTCATCTGCGCTTTCAATACAGAATCCACATCTGTTACGTTAATAGTAATCCCATAAGTATGACTGTCATATGTCCATCCTGTTGGTGCATTCTCATTGATCTCCTTAACAGTAAACTTATAAGTTCCGGCTTCCGTAAATGTCAGCGCGTCAAAGTATACCGTCTCTGTCTTACCCTTTTGAATCAGTCCGGTTGTTGTCTTCTCTGCACTGTATGGATCTGCCATCGTTCCGATTCCGGTAATCTTTTTAGCGTTGATTGCCTTCTTCGTTGCATCATCGGCTGCACTTAACTTGAATGTAAAGTCCTCTTTGGCATCAAGCCCCTCTACCTTCTTCACTACGGATTGGGTAAATGTTGCATCCTGTGTTGTTGCATAAGTATTCGTAAATGTTAATTCCGGTGAACCCTCTACCAGCTCTGCTGTCAATGTTCCGTTATCATTATCTGTAACGTTAACGGTAATGGTAACCGGCGCTGCATTATAAGTAACTCCCGGAATCTTGTCTTCCTCTGCCGGTACAACTTCACTTACTTTGAATGTGTAAGTTCCCTTCTTCTTAAAGGTAATATCACCAAACTTGAAGTTTCCAGCTTCATCAGAAATTACCGTCGCATTCTGCGGTAATACAACTGTGTCTGCTTTAATCGCTGCATTCGTTGCCTCGTCTCCGCCTGTGATGGTGAACTGGAAGCCGGATAAATTTTTACCGGTTGCTTTCCACGGACCATCCATCTTCTTGCTTCCTGCAAGATTAGCTGCTCCGTTAAGGGTTCCAGATGCTGCATAACTGTTAGTAAAGTCGAGAACAGTCGGAACCTGTGTTATCTCATCACTAACTACCTCTTCACCGTTATTCACCTTCGTATGAAGAGTCAGCGTTCCGTCTCCATCATCGGTTACCCACAACTCTACGGTATAAACTGCATCGTCATATGTGTAACCAGCTTGACTACCCTTCACCTCAGAGAACTGATACTTGAAGGTCTTGCCGATATCCTCTGTCGTAAATTCAATATCGTGACCATCCTCGGTCTTCATGGTAATCTTTTGACCATCTTGTGCCGCTTTATCATTTCTGTATGTTCCGGTTGTACCGTTACTGATACCGATACGTTTTGCATTTTCCTCTGCTGTTGTATCTGTTCCAGCTAACGCTTCTACCTGGAAGGTGAACTGTTTTGCTTCCATATCGTGACCGGTCAATGTCTTTGTCGTCACGATACCGCCTGCCGCATTGTGTGCAAGGCTTGCCGCGTAGGTATTCACAAAGTCAGCGTTATAAGATGTAACCTCCGCTGTCAGCTGACCATCGCCCGGATCTCGTACCGTGATCAGAATGCTGGCAGGAGTTTTGTCATATGTGATTCCGTTCAGAGTCTTGCCTGCATTTTCTTCCGTCACTTCATAATAATAGGTACCCGGCTGATCGAACGTAATCGTTCCAAAGCCAAATTTGGCAACGGTATCTTCCGTCATTCCCTCTGCCTGTGTAACGGATACTTCTGTCTTCTTCTCTCCGTCCTTCATCGGCATCGGTGCGTTTTCCGGACTTTTTGCAGCTATAGTAAAGTTGAATTGGTCCGTAGCTTTCCAATTGCGTCCTGTAAGCTGTTTTGTCAGCTTCACGTTCGCATCGGCATCCGTATCTACTGTAATTGATTTTGCTGCATAGTTATTTACGAATGAGATGTTATTAATAGTGTCTTTACCATCCTTGCTGTTATAGATGCCAAGCACTTCTTCCTGCGTCAATGGCGCTCCTGTATCATCATGTGTTCTGGATACGGTTGTTACCGTGCTCATCGTTCCATCGCCATTGTCATTCACCTGAATGTCTACGCGGTACTGTGTCTGCGTATAGGTAACGCCTTTGCTCTGAATGCCTTCCACTTCAGCGTCATCGTCTTCTGGCAGAACCTCTTTCACTACATAAGAGAATGACTTGCCTGCATCGGCTTCGGTAAATCTTACGCCGGACATCTTATCAAAAATCATGGATGCGACTCCGTCATTTGCCTGCGCAATTGTCGCGAATTCTCGATCCGTATCCGCAAGCTTCTGCTCTGCTGCTTCATCCCGACCTGCGATCTGGAACTTAAACTCTCCTAATGCCTGATTCCGTCCATTCAATGTCTTAGACAGATTCAGAGCCGCACCGTCTCCATAAGTGGTGCTTGCTGTATAAGTATTCGTAAATGCTGCCTCTGTTGTGGATGCACCTTGTCCATTGTTATAGACAACTGTGCCTTCCAGCTTACCGGCATTATCTGTTACTGTAATTGTTACCAGCGCTGTATGACGGTCGTATACCATACCGTTTCCATTCGCAGGCGCATTCTCAACTACATTAAACTGATATCTTCCCGGACGGGTAAACTGCACTTTACCAAAATTAAACGTTTTTGGCTCACTCTCTTTGATTTCGGTTACCCCAACGGTCATATCCGTCTTGCTCGCATCTTCTTCGAATTCGATCCAGTCATTCGCAAGCGCTGTCTGTGCCGCTTCATTGGCTGCTGTCAAAGTAAATGTAAATGATTCTCCATCCAGAGAGTTTCTTCCTTCTAATGTCTTGCTTCCATGGATTGCTTCGTTTCCTTCACTTGGGATAACAAGATCTTCTGGGTCGTAGACATTATGGAACACAGGGATGATTTCCTTAATTGGTACCAACTGCTCCTTTCCATCTGCTTCCTCAATCTTATAATAGGTTGGAATTACAACTACAGCAGTTCCTCCATCTGTTCCCTCTTTACTGGAAACCGCCATCTTAACCAGATACCGGCTCAAGTCGTAAGTCATTCCATTAAGCGTTGGTTTCGCGGCAGTTACTCCCTCCGGAACCACCTCTGTCAGCTCATATGCGTAAGTATTTCCTACACAGTCCTGACTATAGGTCGCCATACCGAAGTTCGCAAAAGCACCGGTATTGCTTACTGTAATACTTTGGTCTACCGGATCCGGCGTTACCCCTTCCGGAAGTGTCGGACGGTTATCCGAAATATCTGGATTGTTTATTTCATCCAGAGCCTTTCTTGGTGTCATCTTAAACTGGAACTGTCCATTCTTAAGACTTCCACCTGTTGTATCCAAGTAGTCCTTTCTTACAATTGCTGCAAGAGAAGAACTTTCAGCGCTATAGGTATTGGTAAATACAGCTTTCTCTACCTGTGATTGCTCTTCTTCCGGAATCGGAGTTCCGTCGTCCTTATCCATTTGTTTGATTGCTACGGACGCAACCTTCAGAGTACCGTCTCCGTTATCTTCCACCACCACTTGAACATCATAGGATGCCATAGAATAATCAACACCAAGGACTTTATCCGCCTCTTCCACGTTTTCCACTATGGTATAACCATAAGTTCCAGGTGCGGTAAACGTAATCTTTCCAAAGTTACCTGCTGGTTTCTCTTCTGTCGCTTCAACAATCTTCTGTCCATTCTGCGTTCCTTCCGGCATTGGATAGGTCGCATTATCCGGCGTTAACATCATCTTGAAGCGATCCGCAAGATCCCAGCGATCAAATACCTTTTCAAATGGAGCAAACGCTTCTACTTCAGTCGCTGTTACATCATATGTATTTGTAAAGGTATGACTCTTCGGCATTCCTGCTTCAATTTTTCCTGTCGCTTCTGTTTTCTTTTCTCCATCAACGGAAGTCAGTGCAAAACCTTCCGCCATGGAATCGGTATCTTCCTGCACCGTATATGCCACCCCTGCATCCAGTCCGTGAATATACAGTGTTTCATTATCTTTTAAGACTGCCGCTGCTTTTCCCTGTCCGTCAAAGCTTAAATCAAATGCGTCTCCCTGAATATCTCCCTGGAGGTTTCGTTTCTCTGCTTTGACGGTTTTATCTGCCATCTTAGGAATACTGATGTTGAATGTGAATTCCTTATCCTTCACAATCTCTTGTTCATCTAAGTTCTTATCTGCCGCAACGGTTGCATCCTTGGTAATCTCTAATGCTCCCGGAACTTCCATTGCGACTCTTCCGTTATTTCCAAGATATACCAAAAGTGTCTGTGGGTTGTTCACGTTATTCCACTGCGGGTTGATAACCTCGGTTGCTGTGTTCGTTGTATTCTGCTCCTTACTTAAAGTCAGAGAATCCACTCTTGTCAGCTTTGCAGAACCTGCTTTGATATAGACTTGCCCCTGTTCATTCACATCCCAGTTGGCAGATGCCTGTTCAAAGTTATCACTTGCAAATGGAGATGCCACTGTTTTTTCTACAGGCTGTCCTCCCTCTAATGACCAGAATACCTTCTTATAATAGTAAGTGTCTCCTGACACCGGTTCTGTCATAACTGGTTGTGTAAAGTTTTCATCTGTATAGATCGGAGTATCCTTCGTAAAGTAATAGAATGTATTTCCTTTTGCCGGATCAAAGGAAGCAATGGTATCACCAAGTGTCTGTCCGTCATGTCCCACCCAGGACTTTTTGGTATAAAGGTTCGAATAGAAGAACGCTGCCGCCTTGCCATTTATCTTTGTCTGGTTTGCTTCCAAGTATTCTTCCAATGCCTGATCAACTGCACTGTCATCCAGTCCATCCTGCAGCGTCTCTGCAACGCCCTGTTTCATGCTTGCACCGTACAGAATACGGATCGGCCATGCTTCTTGTACATCCATGGTTGTCTCTCCGTCCGCATTCGTATCTACAGAAAAATGACGAAGCGGAATCATGGATGCCGGAATCTGTACTTCCACCTGATCTCCCACTGCCAGATCATCTGACTTTGTTACGGTGATAATAATGTCGCGCAGATTTCCACTTGGATAAAGGGTATTTCCTCCCTCTCCTTCAAAGGTGTATGTGGTTACATTTCCATCTGTCTTCACTCCCGTATCCGGATCCAGATCGAACTTTTTATCCGCGAAGAGAATGCTCTTAAATGCATCCACCTGCATATACGCGCCAAGCTGATCGTCGAACGTTACGTATCCGCCTTTGTTCGGTTCATACCCTTGCGTGATCTCGGTAGGGAATCCGGAACCGGTATTTACATCCGTCAAGATATCTTCAAAGATCTGATTCAGCTGGTCTGCATCGCTGGCAGCCTTGTAATACTTCAACTCCTCCGCCGCAGTTCCTAAGCTGTTCCATGCAGTTGCCTCCGGATAGTTGCTGGAAACACCATGCATATATGCATTAAACCGATTGGACTGACTTGTAGAAGTATTGTCCGGATCGGCATCCGCAAATACACCGATGGAATATACGATCGCGCTCTTGTCTTTTAATGCCTTTGATGCGGATATGGCAGTATTGGCCACGTCGCTGTCAAAGTTACTTCCATATGTCGGTTCTCCATCTGTGAAGAAGATGATCACTTGCTGCGCATCTTGCCGGCCGTTCGTCTCTAATTCGCTCTGCGCCAGCTGCATACCATAGTCCGCAGAAGTCGCTCCCCCTTCATTAATACTACTGATTGAATCCGTCAATGATTTAATCGTCTGACTGGTATATGCCGTCAACTGGTTCAGTCTCTGAGAATAATTATATCGTCCTGAATTATATGTATTATTACCATAGTTTGTGCTTTTATTACCGGCAAACTTTACGACAGATATCTCGTGCTGTTTATTCGGATCGGAGATGCTGTCATTTTGCTTTGCCGCCTCCGTCAAAAAATTATTTGCCGCTGTTTTCAGCGCATCCATTTTACTGCCAGCAGAAGATCTCGTATAGAACTGTATACGACCGGCAGTAGTGTCATTTGCATTTCTCTTTGCCTCGACTTCTTTACCGTTTAGCTCCCAGTGATCAAATATGTCGAACCAGCCTGCTATTCTCTCGATTTCCGTATATGTCCCATCCTCGTTCTGCGCATAATAGGTGTCCCATCCATTTGTGTTGACATTATACGTAGGAGTATAATTGTACTGCAGCGGATCAGCCATGGATCCCGATACGTCCAGTACCAGCACGATATCCAGTGGCTTCGATGAGGTTGTTACGGTATTGGACGTGGATGAAAGTGCGGACAGTGCAACCAGGAACTGAGAGTCTCCAATCTCTCCTTTGTGATTGGTTCCTTCAAATTCCATATCTTCTGTCGAAACTGTCTTATCCGTCCAGATACGACCGATATTCTCTGTCGTGTCTTTCGCCAGAGGCTGCCACGTCTGAAGCGTATCCGGATCGACTTCTTTCTGCGTATCATATGCCGCCGCAGGCTGCGCCTCGTCCCCTGCGCCGAAAAAGGATGCGATCTTGTCGCCCGTATCCTTGAAGAAGCCGACCGCTTTATCGATAAAGCCCGGTTCTTCTTCCGACGAAGTCTGGCTTGTGCTTTCTTTCGCATATACCTGTCCTGCGCTGCCCGGCACCATACCAAGTACCATCGAGGCAATCAGCAGGAATGCCAGTATCGAAGCACGAAATCTTTGTTTCTTCGTTTTTCTCATAGTTCTTTCCCCTTCTTTTTTATTTGGATCATGATTCACTGTGACCCATTATCTATGTCAATTTGATAGTGCATTTTCGTATTTTCTTCTGTAATAGTTTCTTTCCCCCTTTTTATAATTCCTAAAAAAAAAGCAAAATACACCTATCTTTACAGCAGTATACAAAACGTAATGTTACTGAACCGTTACTAAACAGGTGTATTTTTAATATTTTTTTATATTTTTTCTACTTTTCCACACAAGTTATCCACACTCATCCCCTGCTATGTGGATAACTTGTATTGCACGCCTTACATGTCTTACATACCTTATATAATTTGCATCCCTTACATTAATAACTGTGCATTTGTTTCTTCCGCCCATGAATATTCCGGCATGTAAGCGCCGACAATCCGGTCTCTGTAATCGAGATTCTCCTTCTTATTCTCCAACGCTTCAAAATAATCACAATCGATCAATTCTGAATTGATGTAGCAGCTTCCTCTTTTACTTACGAAGATCTCTTCCAGTTCGTATTCCTGGAAGATCTTCCTCAAGCTCATTGTTGCCTTGCGGTACAGGTTTTTCACTCGTTCATCATAAGGTCTGTCTTCCCACAATTTATCTACTGCTTCTTCAATGGATACCTGTCCGCCCTTATGGTCAACGCACAGTGCGAGAAGTTCTTTCGCCTTGGAATTGGCAATATCCACTACCTGATCGCCGATCATAAGATCGAACCTTCCGAACGTCCGGATGAAGACCCGCTTCTTCTGTCTCCTCGTGAGCAGTCTTGCATTTTGCATTACTTCACGGAAGTCCTCACTGCTGTATGGTTTCATAAGATAGTAGTCCGCCTTCATATGAAGCGCATCCATCGTGTAGGTATCATATCCTGTAAGGAAGATCACAACAAGCTTCGGATGGAGTTCCCTAAGTTTTCTTCCCAGCAGAATACCGTTCATTCCCGGAAGCTCGATATCCAGAAAGGCTGCTTCGATCTTCTCCTTCTCCACATACTCCAGCGCCTCCTGCGCGTGATGGAATCTTCCTACTATATTCACCCACGGAAGCTTCTTACATTCCATTTCAAATTGTCTGATCGCTAATTCTTCATCATCTACAATTATTGTTTTCATTGTCTATGCTCCACCCCCCCCCCTGTCAGGAAATTTTATTGTTGCTTTTGTACCTTTATTTATTTCGCTCTCTATGAATAATCGTGCATTTGATATAGACTCTACACGGAAGCGGATATTATTGATCCCCGCAGACCTCCTTACGCCCCTGATATTCTCCCATTGCTCTACGTCGAAGCCAACTCCGTCATCCTCTACTTCTACCACATATCCTCCTTCCTGTTCCTTATCTTCATAGCTTCTGATCCACACAGTCCCACCTTCCGGTCTTTTACAGATTCCATGCTTGATTGCATTTTCCACCAATGGCTGGATCGACAGCGACGGAAGATAGAAGCTGGTCGTCTGAATATCGAATTCTACTCTCAATCTCTCTCCGAAGCGGACTTTTTCTATATTGATATAAGATTCTATATGCTCCAGTTCTCTGAAAAATTTAACCTCTCTTTCATTGCTCAATGAGTCAATATGTGCCCGAAGGTATTTTGCAAAATCATAGACCATATCGTATGCCTGATCCGGTTCAATCCTAATTAGGGTTCGTATCGAATTCAGCGTATTATAGATAAAATGGGGCTGGATCTGGCTGATCATTAACGCTGTCTTACTCTCCTGGAGCATCTGAGACAGCTTCCGGTTCTCTTTTTCAGCACGATACAGCTTCACGCCGCTGCCAAGCAATACACTGACCGCATAGAACAACAGTGTCAGTCGTATGTATATTCCGAGAAGCTGATTTCGATCCAGATAAAACCGGATCATTTCTACTCCCATCGATAACAAGAACAAAATCACAAGTGCGCACTCCTGCTTCTTAAAGATTCCGCTCTTCTGATATAACTCTCTGCCCATCACTATAATTCCACACAGCGATACAACCGCAACCGTTCCGTGAATGACCGGAAGCATTGCCGGATAATCTCTTATACCTGTAAGCTGTAAGATCAGGCTTCCGGCAAACACAGCCAAATTTAACCAAAATATTTTCAAAGATATTTTTTTATTTCTCTCTCGCATCCTAAAATAGACATATAGATAGAATGCTGCCGGAAGGAGCAGAAGCGAAAAGAACACTAAGAAGTGCTGTGAAAGTGGTGATATCTTCGCAAATGGCACCTTTGCCTCCCCACACATCCAGAGCGAAGTAAGTATAAACAACACTCCTAATACCATTTCTGCATGATGTGCTTTTTTCTGATATATAAATGCACTGGTAAGAAAGATCACGCATCCAATCACTCCGACTACCAGACCGACCAACAGTGCAAGAAAATACTTTGCACGTACATGAGAGAACAGCACTGCATATTCGCCTAGGTACAATTCTCCGATCTTTCCGGAAAACTGTTCGTATTCGGACTTCAGCCGGATAGTAAGGAGCTTCCCTTCCACATCCTCCGGGAGTTCCACCATATTCCAGTGGTTGGGCGTCAAGCCCGCAATATAATCCTCAGAAGGATATTTATAAATTAAGGTTTCATCCACATATATTTCCACTTCCTGTTGAAGACTTCGATATAAAAGCCTTACATCAGATGGAAGTTCCCACGACACTACATGAGAAATCTCATATGTATCTCCCGCGTCTACCTTCTGTCTGACAGGAATATCAATCACTTTCTCCTGCCCATTATAAGAGAAGGTCCAACCCTCCCCGTAACGATCGAAAGAAGATTCCGGTATCTCTGATACGCCGACCACATTCCATACATAGATAAAAAAAGCAATGACTACAGATAACTCTAATACCCTTTTCACCTCATTCCTCATGGCTTTCATCCTCTTCCTTCTCCTTTGCTGATTCTTCGACAGAATTTAACTTTATTCTTAACATTAACACAAACATTCAACACAAATGTGCTAATGTTAAGCATAATAGAAGGAAAATCATTGCTCTACGCAAGCTGTAGAAAGGATGCTCCCATGAAAATGTACTCTTATGACGGGAAAAGAAATATAAGCGGTGATACAATAAAAAAACTGAGAAAAGCTCGAAAACTCTCACAGCAGGACTTAGCCGCGCGGCTTCAGGTTGCGGGAATCTGCATCGAAAGAGACAGTATCAGTCGCATTGAAAATGGCTCCAGATTTATTTCAGACTTTGAACTTAAAGCTATGGCACAGATTCTGGAAACGACCATCAATTATCTGGTTGATTTTGATGAATAGGCATAAGTAAAACATAACGTTATTTGAAAATAAGCGCAAAAAGAATTGGCACATCTCTACGATATGCCAATTTTTTCATTTTTATATTCACTTTTTAATTTACATACTTCAGTATCAGATCCCAGATCTCCGCTTTCTCCTGACCAAGCGCCCACGCTGCGGTTCCTGCCAGTTTATGCTCTTTCATAAGCTTTAGCTTCGGTTCTAATGATTTCTCATTTTCAAGCCAGATTTTATACGTAGCTCCTCCGGATTCCCAAGTGGCAAAATCCTGCTTTGTCTCCTCGTCCCATGTAAGCTCTGCACCGGCTTCTGATACTTTTGCTTCTGCGCTTGACATGCCAAGTGCATCACTGGACACTTTCATGGTATACTCAGCCGCCTCCGTTCCGGCATCTTTCGCCAATTCCTCTTCCGTCTTCGGCGTTTCTTCCCACAGACGTGTGAAGAATGGTATTCCACTGATCACTTTCTCTGCCGGCACTTCTTTCAAGGTCTCTTCAATTCCTTCTTTCACAAAATTATAAGAAGATACAGAACCTGCTTCCGGTGAACCTCCGAAATGCTCGTCATACCCCATGATCACTACGTAATCTGCCATTACACCTTGCTCTTTTCGGTTATACTGCATGTTATATCCCTTTGGAACATAATTGTCTACCGAGAGAACCAATCCATTCTGTCTGCATCTTACAGACAATTCACGTATGAACTGAATATAGTGTTCTCCGCATTCCTGTGAAATCTTTTCAAAATCAACATTGATTCCGTCAATTCCTGTCTGCAATGCTTCTGCAATCAACTGATTAATTAAGTTCTCTCTGCTCGATGTGGAACTTAACAGCGCCAGTGACTCCTCGTTAGAACTGATCCCTCCGTCAAAGTCTCGGATCGTTGCCCACACCTCAATATTGGACTGATGCGCATAATTTACATACTCTGCTGAAGATATGGATTCCAGATTTCCTTCCGTATCTTTCACGTGATACCATGTCGGCGCAATCGTTGTCAGTCCTTTCGTTGCCGCAATTTTCTCCAACACGGTACTGTTTGCCGTACTGTTTGTCACATTATGCCATACCATATTGATGGTATAATCTTTCTTGATACCAGTAAAGTCCGGCTCCTCAAAATCCGTATCGACCACTTTCTTTTCTTCTTTCTTGAGCGCGGATTTCTTCACATAACCAATGAATCCGTCTTTCGTTCTTACTTTTTTCCAATTATCTTCATTTTCAAGAACTGTGACTTCATCTTTCTTCTTAAGCTCTGTCAATATCGGGCTCTTTACACCACCTCGATAGCGGACCTGCGTGTCTTTTTTCACGGTTGCAACGGTTGTTTTTCCCCATTCACTCACGATCATGACACGACTTGGATTATCATATACTTCGTATTCTATTCCTGCATACTGCTTAATAAAATCTAATGCAATGTATGCCGTACTTCCCTCCGTTTTCAGAATGACATAATCTTCGCTCTTCTTATCCTTAGATACTTGATAGTCTTTACTTCCAACCTCTACTGTAACCATATCCTTTGGAAGCGTATACAATAATTTATTTTCCTTGGCATCCCAATAGAATCTGCTGCTGATGTGATCTCTTACAGTCTCATACTGGACATACGCCTTGCCATCTATAATTCTTCCGTTCGGCTCCACAACCTCGTTGTTCACTGTAATAGCTAGCTGGCCTTCTTGTTTTATTCCATAATACTTATTCAAATCTGCCTGTTCTTTGGAAGGACTGTATCTCTTCCACACAAACACACCTGCTACTATCAGAAGCAATAATATGATCATAAGCGTTGTCCGCACCATAAGATACACTTTTCTTCTTCTCTTAGACTGCGGGCGTCTTTTCTTTGCCTTAGAATAATTGGAAGGACGACTTCCTGACGGACGTTTTCCTGATGGTCTGCTGCCATTCGGACGCTCTCTTGTCGGGCGTTTTCCTGATGGTCGACTTCCTGACGGTCGACTTCCCGCCGGACGTTTATTTTCTCTCTCCTCCATGTTACACCTCCTGTTAGACCTTATTATAACAAACCATCCGGATTACGTCATTATTTATTTCGACATTTTCTTACATTTGAGGGGTATTTACAGCCTTTTCTTTGTTTCTACATTTTGAAAACACAATTCTTCTACATCTCCCTTATCATTTAATACATAATCCCGCATATAAACGACGTCTTCCCGCATCGTATGAGCCTGCACGATCTGCATGGGACTTGCGGGCAGACCATCCAGCAATATATCCACTCCCCTTTTTTCGTAACCTGCCAATTCCGTAAACAGGCTGCGGATCTGCTGTTCTTTCTGGTCTCCCATAGGATTCCTCCTTTTAAAATGCCTGTATCCAGACAACCATATTCCTGCCGGTTTAAGACCTTATAAGGAACTGCTGTGATACACTTAAAAGATAGTTCTGCATTATAATCATACCTATATTTTTTTAATTTACGTTATTTTTAATTCACATGATTTTTGATTTAATTTTGAGATACCTGTGCCTGACGCAGCACATTTGACTGTTTTACTATCTGATTGTTCGATTCATAATTGAAATAAAGATTTTGATTTTGTTCTAAGAACATAGTTATCTGGATAAACTATCTTTTAGTATCGTTATTATAGCCGATAGTTATTTTAAACGCAAGTCCTTTTTCAATTTATATTATTTTTATTTAACATACGGAATGTTCTATGCTATACTAAACTAGAAGGAAGTGATGATTATGAAGATTGAGAAGATCAATGACAACCAGATACGTTGTACACTTACACACGCTGATCTGGCCGAGCGTCAGCTCCATTTAAGCGAACTGGCGTATGGAACCGAGAAAGCAAAGTCACTTTTCCATGATATGATGCAGCAGGCAGCCTTTGAATTCGGATTTGAAGCAGACGATATTCCGCTGATGATCGAGGCCATTCCGGCTTCTTCGGATTCAATCGTTCTGATAATTACTAAAGTTGAAGATCCGGAGGAATTGGATACACGATTTTCCAAATTTGCGCCATCACAGGAGGGCGATTCTTCCGAGAAGCGATATGAAGCGTTAAACAAATTAGAAGGCGCCGACTCTTTACTGGACCTTCTTGGCAAAGTAAAAGAGAAAATGGAGAGTAAGGATGCCGCTCCTCCAAAAAAAGTGCAGGAAAAACCGTCAAATAACGCAGCTCTTCGCTTATTTTCATTCGGAACAATGGATAATGTACTTTTAGCCTCCCATCTGCTTAATAAGATGTATAGTGGTTCCAATACTTTATATAAAGATCCGGCAGAAAATATTTTTATTCTTGCCCTCACAAAATCAGAACATACAGACAATGATTTTAATCGGATCTGCAATATGTTGACCGAATACGGAACTATGGAAAAAGCTTCAAGTGCAGAACTTGCTTTTCTCGAAGAACATTGCGAAGTTATGATCGAACATGACGCGATCAAAAAACTCGCTGTTGTTTAAAACGTATATTTGAGATGTGCTTTTGTAACATCTTCTTTTACGAACAAAAAAGGCTTTGATGTTTTAAAAAACTTCAAAGCCTTTTTTGTTCGCTTTATTTTGCATCAAGATATGCGTTGATCTTCTCTACTAATAAATCACTGTCAATCCCATGTACCATTGCTGCTTCTTCAAGAGTCTCGCCCTGTGCAGATGGACATCCAAGACAATGCATTCCAATCTCCATAAGAATTGGTGCAACATCTGGATTTGTAAACATAAGCTCACCGATTGTCATTGTTTTAGTAACCTGTGCCATCATGACACCTCCTTTTTTCTCTTCGGTGCTATTTATTATATCTGCTTTTTTTCATTGTGTAAACATTTTAATCAAATTTCCTTGTAAATTTTGATTTCTTAAAAGTCAATACATTTTCCGGCTTTTTTCGACAAAAAGTTATTTTTATCACAAGTCCACAAAACACTCGTTCTTTTATTTACTATAAATAATCCACCGTTTTTTGTTCTTTGAATGTGGATAATGTGGATAATTTTTGAAAATAGCTGTTTTTTCCACCTTTTTCGCATCTTTCTGTGTGGATAACTTGGATAAGTATTATTTTCATTTTTCTACAATTTTTTACATTTTTGTCTATTTTGTACACTGAAGGTTAAAGCAATCTTCGAACTGTAATAATATCATCGTAAGTGGCTGACAAAATACCAATTCCTTTTCGACTGTTAATTGCATTTACAATTTGTCCATTGCCCATATATATTCCGACATGACCATCATAACATACAATATCTCCCGGCATTGCATCACTATAATTTACCGCTGTTCCGGAAGATCTCATTTCTCCGGAAGTCCTTGGAAGATTAATACCGAAGTTCTTAAAAACAGATTGTACAAAACCGGAACAGTCGGCTCCGTTGGTAAGACTTGTGCCTCCCCATACATAGGGATTTCCAATAAATTGACATGCATAGTCTACAATAGCCTGTCCCGTGCCTGTCTTTGCTTCTGCTTCTTTCGCTTTTTCTTCCGCCTCTTTTGCAAGTCGTTCTTCTTCCGCTTCTCTCGACTCTGCATAGACGAACTCTTCCTGCTTTTCTTCCACGATCTCCTGCGCTTTCTGTTCGGCGTTATTTCCTATAATAATATAATCCGAACAGACATATCCCGTGACATCTCCGGACTTTATTTTAGTCCATGCCCCTACCGGCCCCAGAATCTCCGCTGCATTGTCAGGGTATAACTTGCCCAGCCACTCACTTTCTTTTGTAGGTTCACTCCTTATATATAGAAATGAATCTACGTTGGCAAACGCCATATCTAAATACTCACCCTTCTTCGTTGGTACCAAATAATCTTCCACCTGAATGTCTTTTTCTGCTGTATAACAAGATTTAAGTACCTCTTCAATGCCGACGCTTGGTAATGTATACTCTGCATCAGCCGCCTGTGCTGTTGCAGGAAATGTTGCTACAGCACCTGAAAAAGTAACCAGAAACAATCCCTTTTTAAGAATAGAACCCATAAACTCCCTCCTTTATGTTTTCTTATCTTTTGTAAATATTACAGAATTGTTACATATGTTACGTGATTATTATATCATTAAGATTTCAAATGTCAAGGCGAATTCGCTTTGTTTTTTCTTGTATTTTTCCTATTTTTTTCTTATAATACAACAAGTATTTCCAATTTTTACCAATATAATTATTACAAATTGTTACAAACAGGGAGTATAAGTTGACATGTGTAAATTAATGTTTTATACTAATTTCAATAATTATTACTATTATTGAAAGGAGGATGTACATGGCTACACTAAAATACAGTAGACAGAGAGCGTCTATCAAGAAATACTTGATGAGTACCACAGAGCATCCAACTGCTGATACGGTTTATCTTCACGTAAGAGAAGAATTTCCGCATATCAGCCTTGGAACCGTATACCGCAATCTGAATCTTCTGGCCGATACAGGTGAAGCTGTCAAAATATCTACCCCTAACGGCGGTGATCGCTTTGACGGATGCACAACCCCCCATTATCATTTTGTATGTAATACATGCGGTGAGGTATCTGATCTGGCTCTTGGGGAAGACTATTTTAAAAAAGTAAATGAGACTGCCGGAGAAAATTTTGACGGTATGATTGAATCGCACAGCACATTATTTTACGGTACTTGTCCAAAATGTTTGTCGGAACGCTTAAATCGTAAGCTTCAAGCATAACGAGCGATAATAGATAATATAGGAAAGAACACTATAATAACATATGAAAATAAAAATATTTTACGAATAAGTAATTGACATTTGCGTACAACTATGTTATCTTAATATCAGTAATCATTACTAATTTTAAACTATATCTTATTGAGCAAAGAATGTTCAATAAATATAAATATTATTTTAAAAAAGGAGATTAAAATTATGAAAAAATTTGTATGTACAGTATGTGGTTATGTTCACGAGGGAGATTCTGCACCGGAGAAATGTCCAGTATGTGGCGTTGGCGCAGATAAATTTAAAGAGCAGACAGGTGAAAGAGAATGGGCTGCAGAGCACGTTGTAGGCGTTGCTCAGGGCGTTAGCGAAGACATCATCGCTGATTTAAGAGCTAACTTCGAAGGAGAATGTTCTGAAGTAGGTATGTACCTTGCAATGGCTAGAGTTGCTCACAGAGAAGGATATCCGGAGATCGGTTTATACTGGGAGAAAGCTGCTTGGGAAGAAGCTGAGCACGCTTCTAAATTCGCAGAGTTACTTGGCGAAGTTGTAACAGACAGCACAAAGAAAAACCTTGAGATGAGAGTTGACGCTGAGAACGGAGCAACAGCAGGTAAATTCGACCTTGCAAAACGTGCAAAAGCTGCTAACCTTGACGCTATCCACGATACAGTACACGAGATGGCTAGAGACGAGGCAAGACACGGAAAAGCATTTGAAGGTCTGCTTAAGAGATACTTCGGTTAATCCGAAAAACCTTATAAATAAAGGATTTTTACAGAGGGAACAGAAGATTTCTGTTCTCTCTTTTTTTGTCTGCTGCTGCAATCAAAGAGGCAACTACTACCGAAAATAAAATTATATCATTATAAAATACTGGAATATCTATATACTCCGGTGGAATATATTCAGGTACTCCCATTTCGGAATCATATACTGCAAACAATACGCCTGGGGGCATAGGACCTCTTAATCCTATCTTTTCTTTTGAAGCACCTTTTTCAACTTTTCTTCCAAAAGATTTAAGGCCAGAAAGTAATTACGAACTTCTTGTTCTGGTTTTAAAAAATGTTTGTGAGGATCACTATCAATGGCTTCATTTGCCTGTTTTTCAGTCAACGGATTCCCCTCAATCTTATTAGAAGCATAGGAACTTTTTTTCTTGGAGTTTTTTCTAAGTCTATTTTTTGTAGCAGGTGGCATTTCTATCGTACTGAGAGAAAAACGATTTTCATCAATTCCCGATATCCTTTTTAAAATTTCATTCGTTAACGTGACCTTTATCACAGCATCCACCTCCATTTCATTTATATATGTTATATTGTTTTGTGAATTATTTTCCACTAATATTTCACTATTTTTTCACTATTTTTCATTAATTCCGTATTTCGTCTTCGAGCCCCATCAATAATATAGGAATATACATATACGAGCAAAATGAATGTCAGGCAATAATAGAATCAAGTATGGCAGAAAGTCGGTATTTTTCTTATCAAAAAAGCGCCCTATTATTTGCATTTCTGCTAATAATCGAACGCTTTTGACTGACCGTCTCGTATAGGAATCGAACCTATAATTGAGTC